>Ga0160445_100404_pt1 | contig 23745 bp, 22 predicted proteins | sample HID1972M_E1MG_FD_108215 | JGI IMG/M metagenome (GOLD analysis project Ga0160445, IMG submission 108215) | Enriched pill bug-associated microbial communities from UW Madison campus, WI, USA - HID1972M_E1 MG | ecosystem: Host-associated > Arthropoda: Insects > Digestive system > Unclassified ... | reverse complement strand
GGTCATTGAAGTCATAATCGCTGCAGTTGAAAAATGATGCCTCGATTTTAAATGCAAATAGCAATCATATTCAATAAGCCATCTTATCTTCGGTCAACTTTCTGCCGCTGTTGGCGAAAAAAAACACACTTATCACGCTCTGCCAGGTCTCCAGGAATCTTTGCATTGCAGTCATCATCGCTTTGAAATAACGTGTTTCGACAATTTACCGATAAGGACTGTGCCCGTGCTTTACGTGATTTATGCTGAAGATGTCGCCGACTCTCTGGAAAAACGTTTGTCGGTCCGCCCTGCTCATCTTGCCCGTCTGCAGTTGCTGCACGACGAAGGCCGTCTGCTGACCGCAGGCCCAATGCCCGCCGTAGACAGTAACGATCCTGGCGCAGCCGGTTTTAGCGGTTCGACGGTGATTGCAGAGTTTGAGTCGCTTGAAGCGGCACAGGCCTGGGCTGAAGCCGATCCGTACGTTGCGGCGGCGGTGTACGGGAATGTGAAAGTGCGTCCGTACAAAAAAGTGTTCTGATAAAACCCTAAAAAACAAGAGGCACCGCATGCGGTGCCTTTTTTTGTTATCAGAATTCGTAGATTGCGAAGAGCAGTGAATTTCGCTGCCGCGCGCCCAAACATTTTCTGATTGAGTGGATACGCATGTTGCGGCGCGACTGGGCTTCCAGCCAACGCGCTTTGCGACGGCTGGCTTGTCTCAGCATCCGCCAGCGCCCCACTTCGTTTCTGCTACGCTTCATTTCAACATCTCAGAGATGAAAGAGCGCACATTATAAACCCTTGCGCCCGGCTGACCAGTGCTTTTGCCGCCTGTTTTTATTTGCCAGATGAATCCGTACGCGTAAACTCTTAACGACAGGCTTTCAAAAGGATTTTTTATGACAACCTTCTACACCGTGGTGAGTTGGCTGGTCATTCTGGGGTATTGGTTGTTAATCGCGGGGGTGACGTTACGTATCCTGATGAAACGACGCGCGGTACCTTCAGCAATGGCATGGTTGCTGATCATTTATATTCTGCCGTTGGTCGGGATCATCGCCTATCTCTCCGTGGGGGAGTTGCATCTGGGGAAGCGTCGTGCCGAACGTGCCCGTGCGATGTGGCCGTCTACCGCCAAGTGGCTCAACGATCTTAAAGCCTGCAATCATATATTTGCGGAATCTAATAGCCCGGTGGCGAGCTCACTGTTCAAGCTGTGTGAACGTCGCCAGGGCATTGCCGGGGTTAAAGGCAATCAGCTCCAACTGCTGACCGAATCGGATGACGTCATGCAGGCGCTGATCCGCGACATTCAGCTCGCGCGTCACAATATCGAAATGGTTTTCTATATCTGGCACCCGGGCGGCATGGCTGACCAGGTCGCGGAATCGCTGATGGCCGCCGCGCGTCGGGGTGTGCACTGCAGGTTAATGCTCGACTCCGCCGGTAGCGTCGACTTTTTCCGCAGTCCATGGGCGGCGATGATGCGTAACGCCGGCATCGAAGTGGTGGAAGCGCTGAAAGTTAATCTGATGCGTGTGTTCCTGCGCCGTATGGACCTGCGTCAGCATCGCAAAATGGTGATGATCGATAACTATATTGCCTACACCGGCAGTATGAACATGGTTGACCCGCGCTTCTTCAAACAGGATGCAGGCGTTGGGCAATGGGTCGATTTGATGGCCCGTATGGAAGGCCCAATCGCTACTTCAATGGGGATTGTCTACTCCTGCGACTGGGAAATCGAAACCGGCAAACGCATTCTGCCCCCTGCCCCGGACGCCAATATTATGCCGTTCGAAGAAGCGAGCGGGCACACTATCCATACCATCGCTTCCGGCCCGGGGTTCCCGGAAGATTTAATTCATCAGGCGCTGCTCACTGCGGCTTATTCTGCGCGTGAATACCTGATAATGACCACACCGTACTTTGTGCCAAGCGACGATCTGCTTCACGCGATTTGCACCGCCGCTCAGCGTGGGGTGGACGTGAGCATTATTATGCCGCGCAAGAACGATTCGGTGTTGGTAGGCTGGGCGAGCCGCGCCTTCTTCACCGAGTTGCTAGCCGCTGGCGTTAAGATTTATCAGTTCGAAGGCGGCCTGCTGCACACCAAAAGCGTGCTGGTCGATGGCGAGCTGAGCCTGGTTGGCACGGTGAATCTGGATATGCGCAGCCTGTGGCTGAACTTTGAAATCACTCTGGCGATTGATGACGCTGGTTTTGGCGGTGATTTGGCGGCGGTACAGGACGATTATATTTCCCGTTCGCGCCTGCTGGATGCTCAGCGCTGGTTAAAACGCCCGCTATGGCAGCGCGTCACCGAGCGACTGTTTTACTTCTTTAGTCCGTTGCTGTAAAACGTGCCCATTAGCTGAAAATCTAGGTGTCATCATGGAAATGGATTTAAATAATCGCCTGACCGAAGACGAAACGCTCGAGCAGGCCTACGATATTTTTCTCGAACTGGCGGGTGATAACCTCGATCCTGCGGATATCATTATCTTTAATTTGCAGTTTGAAGAACGTGGCGGCGCCGAGCTTTTCGACCCGGCGGAAGACTGGCAGGAACATGTCGATTTCGATTTGAACCCTGATTTCTTCGCCGAAGTGGTCATCGGTCTGGCCGATACCGACGGCGGCGAATTAAACGATATCTTTGCCCGCGTGCTGCTGTGTCGCGATAAAGACCACAAGATTTGCCATATTCTGTGGCGTGAATAATCACAGAAGATGAACAAGATAAGGCTGCTTACGCAGCCTTATTTATTTCCCTTCCGGTAATGACGTGCCACAGGTGCTGCAGTAATTGGCATTTTTTTCATGCCCGGTGTGCCGACATTTCGGGCAAACACGCGTACTACGACGGTTCTGATACTCATTACTCATATGGGTAGTAATTAACCCGGTTGGAATAGCGATTACCGAGTATCCAATCAAAATGAGCAGCGACGCTACAAACCGTCCGACACCGGTATGTGGGGCAATATCGCCGTAGCCCACGGTAGTGGCGGTTACCACTGCCCAGTACACCGACGCCCCTAAGGTCACAAATCCATTCTCAGGGCCTTCGATGCCGTACATCAGCGAGCCGAACACCACCATCACAATCGCGATTAAGAAATAGAACACCATTAATTGATGGCGGGCGCTGACAATCGCCAGCCAGAAGACCCGCAGCGATGACATATAGCGCAGCAGCTTTAGCACGCGCAGAATACGAATGGTCCTCAATGCCCGCCAGGCGAAAACATAATTCACGCTTATTTCCGGCCATAGCCAAAGAACATACATCGGCAGCACGGTGATTAAATCGATTATTCCCCAAAAGCTGAATACATATTTCGCGGGCTGCGGCCAGCACAACACTCGAAGAAAATACTCAGCGGTAAATACCGCAGTGATGAGCAGTTCCAGATAGACAAAGGTGTGCCACTGATCGAAAGTCAGATGGTAATGAGAATCTATTGCCGATTCGACAAAAATAATCACAACGCTGAATAGCGCAAAAAAACCGCACAACGCCTCGACGCGACGTCCGCAGCGGGTGCTTTGATCAAACAGAATGCGGTAAAGACGCTGGCGAAGTGAAACCGGGGCGACGGGCACAATAACCTCACAATAAAAAGGGCTGACATTTGTCAGCCCGGGAGATTATAGCGGGTCCACCTTCAGACAGGAAACGGCGTGTCGGAAGCTACCCTCCAGAACCGGTCGCGTTTTCGCGCATTCCGGCCCGGCAATCGGGCAGCGGGTGCGGAATACGCAGCCTGACGGCGGGTTGATGGGCGACGGTAACTCACCTTCCAATAATTGTATCTTTTTGTTCTTTTCCAGATCCGGGTCTGGAATGGGTACCGCGGACATCAGCGCTTTGGTGTAAGGGTGAAGCGGATTGTGGTAAACCTGATCGTAGGTTCCCAGTTCTACCGCATGGCCCAGATACATTACCAGTACGCGATCGGAGATGTGTTTTACCACCGCCAGGTCGTGAGCGATGAAAATCAGCGACAGACCCATTTCACGTTGTAGCTGCTGGAGCAGGTTTACCACCTGCGCCTGAATCGACACGTCCAGTGCCGAAACCGGTTCGTCACAGATAATCAGTTTTGGCTCAAGAATCAGCGCGCGGGCGATACCGATACGCTGACACTGACCGCCGGAAAATTCATGCGGGTAACGGTTGATGAGGTTCGGCAGCAGGCCGACTTTCATCATCATTGCCTTCACGCGGTCACGGACTTCCTGACGCGGCATTTTCGGATGATAGGTACGCAGCGGCTCGGCGATGATATCGCCGATATTCATCCGCGGGTTCAGGGAAGCCAGCGGATCCTGGAAAATCATCTGAATGTCGCTGCGCACGGCGCGCCATTCGTCCGGTTTCATGCCCAGTAAATCTTTACCCAGCCAGGCGACGCGCCCTTCGGTGGCTTTCACCAGACCGATAATGGCGCGGGCAAAGGTCGATTTGCCACAGCCAGATTCTCCGACCACGCCCAGCGTTTCGCCTTCATACAGTCGCAGCGTTACGCCATCGACCGCCTTCAGGGTTTTCGAGGGCTGCCAGAACCACTGTTTGCCGTCTTTGATGTCAAAGTGCACTTTCAGATCGGCAATTTCGAGCAGAACTTTTTTATCTTCAGTCACGGCGTTCATACCAGATCCCCCACCGGTTTAAAGCAGGCGCGTAAACGGCCAGGCGCGAACGCCTCCAGAGGCGGAGCCGTGTTGCAGATTTCCATCGCATGCGGGCAGCGCGGCTGGAACGGACAGCCTTTCGGCAGACGCATCAGGTTTGGCGGGTTGCCTGGAATGGTCAACAGCGCTTCACCTTCTGCATCCAGACGCGGCACCGCGTTAAGCAGCCCCATCGAATACGGGTGTGCCGGGTGATAAAACACGTCGCGCGCGTTGCCATATTCCATGGTGCGCCCGGCGTACATCACCAGCACTTTATCGCAGATCCCGGCCACAACGCCGAGATCGTGCGTGATCATGATGATGGCGGTGTTAAATTCGCTTTTCAGCTCATTCAGCAGGGTCATGATTTGCGCCTGAACGGTCACGTCCAGTGCGGTCGTCGGCTCATCCGCAATCAGCAGTTTTGGCCGACACAGCAGCGCCATGGCGATCATCACACGCTGGCGCATACCACCAGAAAACTCGTGCGGGTACATGCGCATACGCTTACGCGCTTCCGGCATTTTTACCGCATCCAGCATCCGCACTGACTCTTCAAACGCTTCGGCTTTGCCCATGCCTTTGTGCAGCATCAGTACTTCCATCAGCTGCTCGCCCACCCGCATGTACGGGTTCAGGGACGTCATCGGATCCTGGAAAATCATCGAAATCTGTTCGGCGCGCAGGCGGTTAAGCTCTTTCTCCGGCAGATTCAGGATCTGACGGCCGTTAAAAGATGCGACGCCGCCAATGCGGCCGTTCTTCGCCAGCAACCCCATCAGTGCAAACGCGGTCTGGGATTTACCGGAACCGGATTCGCCGACGATCCCCAGCGTTTCGCCCGCTTTCAGGCTGAAATTCAGATCGTTTACCGCCGTCACGTCGCCGTCTGCGGTGGCAAACGTTACGCGTAAATCTTTCACGTCCAGCAGCAGGCCAGATTGTTGCTGCTGCGGGGCGTTAACCATTTCAATCGTGCTCATGGCATCACTCCTTAGCGGTCTTTCGGATCGAGGGCATCACGCAGGCCATCGCCGATAAAGTTGAAACAGAACAGGGTTACCACCAGGAAACCTGCCGGATACAGCAGCAGCCATGGAGACACTTCCATGGAGTTGGCGCCATCACTCAGTAATGCGCCCCAGCTGCTGAGCGGCTCCTGGGTACCCAGACCGAGGAAGCTCAGGAACGATTCAAACAGGATCATGCTTGGTACCAGCAGTGAAGCGTAAACCACCACCACGCCCAGCACGTTTGGCACAATATGGCGCACAACGATATTTGCGGTTGAGACACCGCCCACCTGCGCCGCTTCGATAAACTCTTTGCGCTTCAGGCTTAAGGTCTGACCGCGTACGATACGCGCCATATCCAGCCAGGAAACCATCCCGATTGCCACAAAGATAAGCAGGATGTTTTGGCCAAAGAACGTTACAAGCAAAATAACGAAGAACATGAACGGGAAGGAGTTCAGGATCTCCAGCAGGCGCATCATCACGGAGTCCACTTTTCCACCGAGATAGCCGGAAAGTGAGCCGTACAGCGTGCCAAGGATTACGGCCACCAGCGCCGCGGCGATCCCTACCATCAGCGAGATTCGACCACCAATCGCGACGCGCACTAATAAATCACGGCCGGATGAATCGGTCCCGAAATAGTGCCCGGAAGGCATATCAGGGGCGCTGGACATCATGTTCCAGTCGGTATCGAAGTAGCTGAACTGCGACAGCATCGGGGCCAGCGTTACGAACAGGGCGATAACCACCAGCACAATCAGGCTGGCGACCGCCGCACGGTTATGCATAAAACGACGGCGGGCGTCCTGCCAAAGGCTGCGGCCTTCGACTTCCAGTTTTTCACTGAAGTGTTCCAGCGCCTCGCTGTTTTTCTTACTCAACATCATGGCGAACTCCAGTGTCAGTAACGGATTTTCGGATCGATAACGGCATACAGCACATCGACGATCGCGTTAAACAGAATGGTCAGCGCACCGACCAGAATGGTCAGGCTGAGTACCAGAGAATAATCGCGGTTCAGTGCGCCATTCACGAACAGCTGACCGATACCCGGCAGGCCGTAAATGGTTTCGATGACCATCGAACCGGTGATGATGCCCACAAACGCTGGCCCCATGTACGAGAGTACGGGTAACAGCGCCGGTTTCAGCGCATGACGCAGAATAATGCGGCGCATCGGCAACCCCTTCGCCCTTGCGGTACGAATGAAGTTGGAGTGCAGGACTTCAATCATCGAACCACGGGTGATACGCGCGATACTGGCGATATAGGCCAGAGACAGCGCCACCATCGGCAGGATCATGTATTGCAACGCCCCGCCGTTCCAGCCACCGCCTGGCAACCAGTGCAGCGTGATGGCAAATATCATCACCAGCAATGGCGCGACCACGAAGCTCGGGATAACCACCCCGGTCATCGCCACCCCCATGACGGCGTAATCCCATTTGGTATTTTGATTCAGCGCGGCTATCACCCCGGCGCTGACACCCAGGATTACGGCGAGGAAGAATGCAGCAAAACCTAATTTGGCCGACACCGGGAAGCTCGCGGCCACCAGGTCGTTCACGGAATAATCTTTATATTTGAATGACGGTCCAAAATCGCCGTGTGCCAGCTGCTTCAAATAATTGAAGTACTGGACCCCGATAGGATCGTTCAGGTGATACTTGGCTTCAATGTTCGCCATGACTTCTGGCGGCAGCGTGCGTTCGCCGGTAAATGGACTCCCCGGCGCCAGACGCATCATAAAGAAGGAAATGGTAATCAGGATAAAGAGTGTCGGAATTGCTTCCAGACAGCGACGTAAAATAAATTTCAACATTGCCCGTACCTTCTGGCGTGTGCCTTTACATGTCGCAATTCAGCGTAGCTGATGCAGTCATGTGATAGTGCGTGAAATAAGACACAGTGGGGCAACCCAGTGTTGCCCCACGTATTGCCATTAATGCTTAATGATGTACAAGTCTTTGGTATAGATGTTGTCCATCGGATCTTTACCGGTGTAACCGCCAATCCATGGTTTCACCAGACGGGCATTCACATAGTAATAGACCGGAACGATAGCGGAGTCTTTGCCCAGCTGCTGTTCAGCTTTGTCATACAGCGCAACACGCTGTGCTTCGTCGGTCACCTGCAGAGTCTGCTTCATGATCGCATCAAACGCCGGGCTCTTATAGTGCGCGGTGTTCATTGAGCTATCAGACAGCATGGTGTTCAGGAAGGACGTCGGTTCGTTGTAGTCCGCACACCAGCCGGCACGCGCAACGTCGTAAGTACCCTGATGACGGGTATCCAGGAAGGTTTTCCACTCCTGGTTAACCAGCTTCACGTTCACGCCCAGGTTTTTCTTCCAGATAGACGCGGCAGCGATTGCCAGTTTCTTATGCAGATCGGAGGTGTTGTACAGCAGCTCGAAGGTCAGCGGCTTATCTGCGGTGTAGCCTGCTTCGGCCAGCAGTTTCTTCGCTTCTTCGTTACGTTTTTCCTGAGTCCAGGTAAACCACTCTGGTTTGGTCAGCTTCGCGCCATCGGTGTACGGAGGGGTATAACCGTAAGCTGGCAGGTCACCCTGCGCTTTCACTTTGTTAACGATGATGTCGCGGTCCAGGCCCAGTTTCAGTGCGGTACGTACACGCTCATCGGTGAACGGGGCTTTCTGGTTGTTAATTTCGTAGTAGTAGGTGCACAGGTACGGATCAACGTGAACTTCAGTTGGGATCTCTTTCTTCAGCTTCTGGAACAGCTCAATCGGCAGGTTGTTATAGGTCATGTCGATTTCGCCGCTGCGGTAGCGGTTTACGTCAGTGACTTCAGAAGAGATTGGCAGATAGGTAATCTGGTCAACAACGGTATCTTTGTTATCCCAGTAGTTGGTGTTGCGCTCCATTACGATGCGCTCGTTCACCACCCAGTCTTTCAGTTTGTACGCGCCGTTGGTGACGATATTGGCAGGCTGAGTCCACTTCTCACCGAATTTCTCGATGGCGGTTTTATTTACCGGGGACATCGCCGGGTTCACCAGCAGTTTGTAGAAATAAGGAACCGGCTCGCTCAGAGTGACTTCCAGAGTGTGATCGTCGATGGCTTTCACGCCGAGATCGGAGGTCGGTTTTTTGCCGTCGATGATTTCATCAACGTTCAGGATGTGACCGTACTGCGGATAGCTCGCATACGGGGACGCGGTTTTCGGGTCCACCAGACGCTGCCAGCTATAAACGAAATCTTGTGCCGTTACCGGCTCGCCGTTGGACCATTTTGCGTCTTTACGCAGATGGAAGGTCCACACTTTGAAATCTTTGTTATCCCAGCTTTCTGCTACGCCCGGGATCGGGTGACCGTCTTTGGTGGACGTGATGAGCAGGCCTTCGAACAGGTCACGGCTCACGTTTGCTTCTGGAACACCTTCAATTTTGTTCGGATCCAGTGACTGCGGCTCAGCGCCGTTGTTACGGATCATAGTCTGCTTATCTGCCAGCTTAACACCTGCAGGAACGTCTGCAGCCATTGCACTTCCTGCGATAAGTGCAGCTAAAACGCCAGCTGCGATGAGGCTTTTTTTTGTGATGATGGACATTGTGTTGATACTCCGCTCATTATAATTACTGGTTGTGCCAGCCTGTTTAATCCCCGAAGGGTTCCCATACAGCGCAGGAGTTAATGCGTCTGTCAGGTGTTTTTACCCGGCATACTTCAAGTTGCTGCTTCGTTGGCTTCGTCTGCCCACCCCAGTCACTTACTGGAGTAAGCTCCTGGGGATCCCCAGGTTTGCCGCCTTTCTGCAACTCGAATTATTTAGGGTTTACTGCGTGCTATCACCGACTTCTTTATTACGGTCACTCTTTATTCGGCAACCTTTCGTCGATTCTTTAGGCCATCCCCCCTGTCGGGATAACCGATGTTCTTATTCGCGTCAGGAGATTTATTTGAAAATTATTCTCATCTCCACTTTTTGTATCGCGAAATGTCTGGGCGGAAAGTACCAAAAGCATTTCTCCCCCGCCAATACAATTTGCAAATTTGTTAACCAATTCTCTTTTGTTGAACCCATTTCGAATGAAGCAGGTCAATTTTCGCAGCATCGATTGAAATTTAATCTTTATTAATCATTAAGTTAATAAAAAACCGGCTCAGGGTGCGGGTCGCACAACGCCGACGGCGGCTTTTTGCACAATAATTTAACAATTGATTATTATTTAGCACATTACTCTGCGTGAACGTTGAAATTACTAATAACATTTCAATTATCTCACGGCAAGCGTAAGAGTATCATGTTAGTGAAATAACATTATTGCCCGGGGTACTACATGGGGCGCCGAAGGCTAATCGCCTGATAAGAAAAGAATTAGAGAGAAATAGCAGAAGGTTATTACGACGGGCTAATTCACATTTATTGATATGTTTTGCTAATAGATGAAAGAAAAAACGAGGCGTGTACGCCCCGTTTCAGAACGGTATCAGGCAAGCAAGCCGGGGAAGATAGATTTGATACCGGCCACGATAAATTCAATGCCAAGCGCCATCAGCAGCAGGCCCATGATACGGGTGATAACGTTGATGCCCGTTTGTCCCAGTAACCGCACCAGCCAGGGCGCAATGCGGAACAGCCCCCAACAGCAACCGGCAAAAATCGCGATAGCGACGGAGAAACCAATCAGATGCGCGATATTATGGTAGCGCGTGCCCCAGACAATCGTGGAGCTGATTGCCCCCGGCCCGGCCATTAAGGGTAATGCCAGAGGGACAACGCCAACGCTTTCGCGGATGGCCGTCTCTGATTTTTCCTGCTTGTTCTGTTTATCCTCACCGAGCTTTCCGCTGATCATCGACATCGCAATCGTTACCACCAGAATACCGCCCGCAATACGGAACGAATCGATAGAAATACCGAAGAGTTGCAGAATGCCGTCACCAAGAAACAGTGAAGTCCACAAGATGATGGCGACCGAAAGGTTTGCCGTCAGGTTGGTCTTATTGCGCGCAGGCGCCGACTGGTAGCTGGTCATACTGATGAACACCGGGATAATACCCACCGGGTTTACCAGCGCAAATAAGCCAATGAAAAACTTGATATAAGTTGGAAAATCGAACAGCGATTGAATCACGGTAACCCCGCGCCCTCATCAATTGTGGTAGTTGACGTACAGTAATCACGAAAAACGCGCTGAAGATACGCTGTTTGACGGCATTCTTCACCACAAATCTGCTATAAAATGCTACCAATACACGTTGTTATGTATCTGTTTAAATTATGCTAATGTTACCCCAGCCCGAAATTACGATCTTTTAACACTTGATACAAACCGCTAAAATCGGCCTGCTGAATGGAGTCAGCTTGGTGTAATCTTGATTTAGATCACGCAATTCGTACTCAGAAGTGGGTAATCTTGATATCGCACCAGGGAGTAGCCCGGTACCTCTACCGGGTGTAATGGAAGGCTCTTTTAGTAAATCAGTGGATGAAGGTCGTTAAGTAACCTGTTGTTTCTATGACTCTTACGCAAGCTGCTTGTGGTCTGTCTATACTGACGTATCGCGCAGCTGATTTACTAAAAAAGTTTAACATTATCCAGGAGAGCATTTATGGCTGTTACTAATGTCGCTGAACTGAACGCACTCGTCGAGCGCGTAAAAAAAGCTCAGCGTGAATATGCCAACTTCACCCAAGAACAGGTTGATAAAATCTTCCGCGCGGCCGCACTGGCTGCTGCAGATGCTCGAATCCCTCTCGCGAAACTGGCCGTTGCCGAATCTGGCATGGGTATCGTGGAAGATAAAGTGATTAAAAACCACTTTGCTTCTGAGTATATCTACAACGCCTATAAAGATGAGAAAACCTGTGGTGTCCTGTCTGAAGATGACACTTTCGGTACTATCACCATCGCTGAACCTATCGGCATCATCTGCGGTATCGTACCGACCACCAACCCAACGTCTACCGCTATCTTCAAGTCTCTTATCAGCCTGAAGACGCGTAACGCAATCATCTTCTCTCCACACCCACGTGCGAAAGATGCGACTAACAAAGCCGCTGATATCGTTCTCCAGGCTGCAATCGCAGCAGGTGCGCCGAAAGATCTGATTGGTTGGATTGATCAGCCTTCCGTAGAGCTGTCCAACGCTCTGATGCATCACCCAGACATCAACATGATCCTCGCCACTGGTGGCCCGGGCATGGTTAAAGCAGCATACAGCTCCGGTAAACCTGCCATCGGCGTAGGTGCGGGTAACACCCCTGTTGTTGTTGATGAAACGGCTGATGTGAAACGCGTTGTGGCGTCCATCCTGATGTCTAAAACCTTCGACAACGGCGTAATCTGTGCATCTGAACAGTCCGTTATCGTAGTTGACTCTGCGTACGCTGCAGTACGTGAGCGTTTTGCTTCCCACGGCGGCTACATGCTGCAGGGCAAAGAGCTGAAAGCCGTTCAGGACATCATCCTGAAAAATGGCGGTCTGAACGCGGCTATCGTTGGTCAGCCAGCAACCAAAATTGCTGAACTGGCAGGCTTCACCGTACCAGCAGATACCAAAATTCTGATTGGCGAAGTGACCGTTGTTGACGAATCCGAGCCGTTCGCTCACGAAAAACTGTCTCCGACGCTGGCAATGTACCGTGCCAAGAACTTCGAAGACGCCGTTGTTAAAGCGGAAAAACTGGTTGAGATGGGCGGCATCGGCCATACCTCTTGCCTGTACACCGACCAGGACAACCAGCCAGAGCGCGTTAAGCACTTCGGCGACAAAATGAAGACTGCTCGTATTCTGATTAACACCCCGGCATCTCAGGGTGGTATCGGTGACCTTTACAACTTCAAACTCGCACCTTCCCTGACTCTGGGTTGTGGTTCCTGGGGTGGTAACTCCATCTCTGAGAACGTGGGTCCTAAGCACCTGATCAACAAGAAAACCGTTGCTAAGCGAGCTGAAAACATGTTGTGGCACAAACTTCCGAAATCCATCTACTTCCGTCGTGGCTCACTGCCAATCGCGCTGGATGAAGTGATTACCGATGGTCACAAACGTGCGATGATCGTGACTGACCGTTTCCTGTTCAACAACGGCTATGCAGACCAGATCACGTCTGTTCTGAAAGCTGCTGGCGTTGAAACTGAAGTGTTCTTTGAAGTTGAAGCTGACCCAACTCTGACCGTAGTACGTAAAGGTGCAGAACTGGCGAACTCCTTCAAACCAGACGTGATTATTGCGCTGGGCGGCGGTTCCCCGATGGATGCTGCGAAAATCATGTGGGTCATGTACGAACACCCAGAAACTCACTTCGAAGAACTGGCGCTGCGCTTTATGGACATCCGTAAACGTATCTACAAGTTCCCGAAAATGGGTGTGAAAGCGAAGATGATTGCGGTCACCACCACTTCCGGTACCGGTTCTGAAGTGACCCCGTTTGCGGTAGTTACCGATGATGCGACTGGTCAGAAATATCCACTGGCTGACTACGCGCTGACTCCGGACATGGCTATCGTTGATGCCAACCTCGTGATGGATATGCCGAAATCACTGTGTGCATTCGGTGGTCTGGATGCGGTAACCCACGCCCTGGAAGCTTATGTGTCTGTACTGGCATCTGAGTTCTCTGATGGTCAGGCTCTGCAGGCGCTGAAACTGCTGAAAGAAAACCTGCCAGCGTCTTACCACGAAGGTTCTAAGAACCCAGTTGCACGTGAACGCGTTCACAACGCAGCGACTATCGCCGGTATCGCGTTTGCTAACGCCTTCCTCGGTGTGTGTCACTCCATGGCGCATAAACTGGGCTCCCAGTTCCACATTCCACACGGTCTGGCCAACGCCCTGCTGATCAGCAACGTTATTCGCTACAACGCGAACGACAACCCGACCAAGCAGACTGCATTCAGCCAGTATGACCGTCCGCAGGCTCGTCGTCGTTACGCAGAAATCGCAGACCACCTGGGTCTGACTTCTTCCAGCGACCGTACTGCTGCGAAAATCGAAAAACTGCTGGCATGGCTGGACAGCATCAAAGCTGAACTGGGTATTCCTAAGTCTATCCGTGAAGCGGGTGTTCAGGAAGCTGACTTCCTGGCACACGTCGACAAACTGTCTGAAGACGCGTTTGATGACCAGTGTACCGGTGCGAACCCACGTTACCCACTGATTGCTGAACTGAAGCAAATCCTGCTGGACACTTACTACGGCCGCGAATTTAGCGAAGGCGACGTAGCTGAGAAGAAAGCAGCGGCTCCGGCTAAAGCTGACAAAAAAGCGAAGAAAACCGCTTAATTTGAAAGCCTCATAAAAAACCCGCCAGATGGCGGGTTTTTTTATGTCTGTTGCGCGCTAATGCGTGGTGAGATTACTCTTCCACCTTCCCTCGTACTCGCTGCTGAATAGCGCTCAAAGAGCCTTCCAGAAGCGCTTCTTTGTAATGTTTACGGCACACGGAGACGTAGCGCTCATTCCCGCCGATAACCACCTGTTCCCCTTCGTTATAAGGACGCCCTTCCTGATCCAGCCGCAACACCATACTCGCCTTACGACCACAGAAGCAGATGGTTTTTAATTCCACCAGTTTATCGGACCAGCACAGCAGATATTGGCTGCCAATAAACAGCTCGCCGCGAAAATCTGTTCGCAGGCCGTAGCACAGCACCGGGATATCCAGCTCATCCACAACCTCTGACAGCGCGTAGACCTGCTCGCGGGTCAGGAACTGGCTCTCATCAACCAGCACACAGTGAATCGGCTCCTGCGCGTGCTCAGCAGCGATATCGTCAAACAGCGATGTCTGTTGGTTGTAGAGCTTAGCCGGTGAGGACAATCCGATACGGGAACTGACTTTTCCTGCGCCGAATCTGTCGTCAATTTCTGCGGTATAAACCAGCGTTCGCATTCCGCGTTCCTGGTAATTATAGGAAGATTGTAACAAAGCCGTAGACTTCCCTGCATTCATTGCAGAGTAGTAAAAATAAAGTTGTGCCATTCGCAGCATCACCTCAATCATCGTGATTTAACGGCACGAATTGTACCATATCCCCTACAAATTTCAGCGTTCACGCAGCGCATAATCCATTGCTACTTCACGTAAAATATTAAGTTCTTCTTATCTATAATAACAATCAGAAACAGCCAGCTATTCACATGACGCCTTAAGATTATCCCGAGTTATCAGCCAGCTAATCCCTTGCCTGGCGGTCCAGGGCTTTCGTGACGTTATGATTCAGATTCTATTGATTCCAGGAAATTCCCCCTTGGTCCGCGAGTAATACGAAAGGCTGATATTTGCGTTCCTCTTATATATGCCGTGCTGTAACAGAGAAAAAGGCATACTTTGTAAGGGTGTTCTTATGATTGGTGGCTGGCAATAAGCCCTCATGATGTGAACTGACGCGTAAAATTTAACTTTATCTAATTATTAATCGCGGTAAATAACACGTTATTTTGACTTCCTTACAAACCACCCTATTGCACATCTGAAATTAACGCTCTATTATTACCTCAACAAACCACCCCACAATATAAGTTTGAGAATACGACAATGAGCGAAGCACTTAAAATTTTGAACAACATCCGTACTCTTCGTGCGCAGGCAAGAGAATGCACTCTCGAAACTCTCGAAGAAATGCTGGAAAAATTAGAAGTTGTTGTTAACGAACGTCGCGAAGAAGATAATGCGGCCGCTGCTGAAGTTGAAGAGCGTACTCGTAAACTGCAACAATACCGTGAAATGCTGATTGCTGATGGCATTGACCCAAATGAACTGCTGAACAGCATTGCTGCAGCAAGCAAATCTGGTGCTAAAGCTAAACGTGCAGCTCGCCCGGCTAAATATAGCTACGTTGATGAAAACGGCGAAACTAAAACCTGGACCGGCCAGGGTCGTACCCCGGCAATCATCAAAAAAGCAATGGATGAGCAAGGTAAATCTCTGGACGACTTCCTGATTTAATCTTTCTTGTTTGTTTGAAAATCCCGCTCTGCGGGATTTTTTTTATCCTAAAATCGCCTCAGGCATTCTCAATAGTGCCTGGTTTTAACACAATCCTGATGACAGGTAATAAAAAACCGGGGTCTTTTCAGAACCCCGGTCGGTACAGCAGGTGAGCAAATTACTTGCCAGCTTCCACTGTTTCTTCCAGCCAGGCTTTAAAATCGGCACCCAGTGAATTGTGGCGAATGCCATATTCAACAAACGCGCGCATATAACCCAGTTTATTACCGCAGTCGTGGCTTTTGCCTTTCATATGATAGGCTTCAACGGTTTCTTTCTCGATCAGCATGTCGATTGCATCGGTCAGCTGGATCTCGTCACCGGCACCTGGAGGCGTCTTCGCCAGCAGCGGCCAAATCTCTGCGCTCAGCACATAGCGGCCTACAACAGCGAGGTTAGACGGTGCCACGTCGGCTTTAGGTTTCTCAACCACACCGACCATTGGCACGCTATCACCTGGATTAAGGGCTTCGCCTTTGCAATCCACAACACCGTATGCGGTTACGTCTTCAACCGGTTCAACCATGATCTGGCTGGCACCTGTTTCATCAAAACGCTTAATCATATCGGCGAGGTTGTCACGGGACAGATCGGATTCATATTCATCCAGAATCACGTCTGGCAGAATAACCGCGACAGGCTCATCACCAACAACCGGATGCGCGCACAGAACTGCGTGACCCAGACCTTTTGCCAGACCCTGACGAACCTGCATAATGGTCACGTGTGGCGGACAAATAGACTGCACTTCTTCCAGCAGCTGGCGCTTAACGCGTTTTTCCAGCATGGCTTCGAGTTCAAAACTGGTATCGAAATGGTTTTCGATAGAGTTTTTAGAAGAATGCGTAACCAGAACAATTTCAGTAATGCCTGCAGCAATACATTCATTGACTACATACTGAATTAATGGCTTGTCGACCAGCGGCAGCATTTCCTTAGGAATCGCTTTAGTGGCGGGCAACATCCTGGTACCCAATCCCGCTACCGGGATTACGGCCTTAGTGACTTTCGAATTTAATGCAGCCATTGAAATCTCCTGAACTGTTCAACTTTTGAACGTGCTCGTTAATTAATAACGCGTTGAGTATATCAGTACCGATTGCTCAATCTGGTCTGAAAAGGACACGTTAACCTTGAATTAGGATTTTTACGTATAAATCCTGCTGATAGTACCACTACCGTCTGAAAGCGGGGACAGCAATAACCCGAGATTCAGACTAATTGTTCATTCCGCAGACAACATCAGGCGCAGGCGACCCCCTGCCCCCCAAATTTGGCACTGCCAGGATTCGCAGCGCTGGCTGATTTGATTTAAATAAGTATTACCTAATGTGCCCAGCGGAACCCCATTGCTGATCTGTATTTGGTGCTCACCGGTGTTAAGCGATCCGTTGAGTCCGGCAGAAACGAGGATCAGATTTTTAATTCCACTGTGGTAATACCCAACCAGTAACGGGAATTGTCCTGGCAAATTGGCCTGACGTAGCAATTGATTGACCTGCTTTAGCAAACTGCCTAATTCAGGCAGACGCTGTCCTTCGTGCGAAAGCTGTTCTTGTAACAAACCGTTAAATAAAGCACGCAGCAAAAGTGCGGCTAAAACACCATTATCACCCGCTCGCGTAACGTCGAGACAATAAAACGCCAGATCTTTATCTGAGAGTGGTGCAATATCGAGCACCAGACCGTGATTATCGGCGGACACCAGCTGACGATAATTTATTCGGCAGTGAGATATAACCTGCTGCACTGGCGGTTGAAGTTCCTGAAGTAATTTCGCCGCAGCGGATGGATCCGTCACCAGCGCATCCCAGTCCTCAAATAAACGCTCTTCTTCCTCAACGCGGGAATTGAACATATTGGGATAGAGGCAGGCGAAAACGGTTTCACGCAGGCGGTTGAGATCTTTGACCGGTTTGAGCAGTACATCCTGCACGCCGAGACGCAGCGCTTTGGCGATGTCTGCCATATTTTCAGTTGCGGAAATGACCAGAATCGGAAGCTGATGACCGTTGTTACGTAAGAACTCGACCAACTTAAGGCCGTTCATTCTCGGCATCGCAATATCGCAAATCATCAAATCAGGGTTGAGTCTGGCCATTTTTTCGAGAGCATCCACACCGTCTTCAGCCAGGGCCGTATCTGCACCCAGCGATGAAAGCCACGAATCTAACAGTGAGCGGAAAACGGGCTCGTCCTCGACGATAAGAATCTGTTTTCCCGCCAATGGCTGCGTCATGATATCTCCCCTGGCAGACGATAAGTAAATAGTGGCACGCTATTCGTGCTATCGCCTGTCAGATTTTGCTGAAGTAATCGAAAAATGCCCTAACCCATGCTGCGGACTAACGGTAAAAGCTCGTCCATCTTTTTCTCAACCGACAATTGGCCTGCGGCGATGGCCGCGGGCGCTCGGTGGAAATCAAGCGTAGATATCTGTGGGCAAAAAGGTTGCAACAGGATGTCCGGCGGATCGCCTGCCATACGGTTGCGCTTTAATCGGTTTTCCAGCACCTGAATAGAGGTCGTCATGATCTCCATGGCCGTGGGTGTGATTGCCGTCCGGCGTGATGTCATGCGCCCTAACCTTGCGCGAAATCGTTCGTGCCAGGTGAGCGATTCATCATTCTCTAAAGACTGTGGATCGGGCTGAAGGTTCACCGACAGCAGATCCTGTTGCATTAAATGCGCATCGTGCTGCAAATCGACAGCAATCACGATGTCTGCACCTAACGCACGAGTGAGCGAAACGGGGACAGGGTTCACCACCGCGCCATCGACCAACCAGTAACCGTTATGCATCACGGGGGACATCAACCCGGGGATGCTGCACGAGGCGCGGACGGCCATATGAAGGTCACCTTCGGTAAACCAAAGTTCACGCCCAGTGCTGAGGTTGGTGGCGACGGTTGCAAAACGACGTTCGCAGGATTCGATAGTATCAACAGGGAGAAGCTGGCGGAAATGACTGAATACGCGTTCGCCGCGCAGCAGTCCGCCGCGCCGCCAGGAGAGATCCATCAGACGTAAAACGTCCCATGAACTGAAAGAGCAAACCCACTTTTCCAGAACCGGAAGACGATCGCAGGCAAAGGCCGCACCCACTAGCGAACCAATGGAACACCCTGCAACGATATCAATCTCAATGCCCATTTTCTGCAGCGCTTTAATGACGCCGATGTGTGACCATCCTCGCGCCGCGCCCGAACCCAGGGCTAATCCTACTTTAAGCTTTCTCATTCCTGACTGTACTGAACCCTATTCCCAACGTAGCAACATTGCCACTGCTCGGTTAACATATTTGCCGCCGGCGCAGCTGCGCTTTTCTTTATTGACTCAACGGGAAGGCATTTATGCATTCACTTTGCCCCTGCGGCAGCGCTCTGGAGTATAGCCTATGTTGCCAGCGATATCTGTCAGGCAGCGAGCTTGCGCTAACGCCGTCACAGCTTATGCGTTCGCGCTATAGCGCCTTTGTGATGAAGGACGCAGATTATCTGGTGAAAACCTGGCATCCGTCCTGTGAACCAGACGCATTCCGTGCTGACCTCGAAAAGAGTTTCGCTGGAACGGAATGGCTCGGTCTGACACTTTTTGCCGCCGATAACGGGAAACATGCCGACGAAGGCTTTGTCAGCTTTGTTGCCCGCTTTCGTGAACATAGCAAGACTAGTGCCCTGATTGAGCGTTCAAGATTCTTAAAAGAAAATGGACAATGGTATTATATTGATGGTACACGTCCGTTAATCGGCCGCAACGACCCATGCCCGTGCGGATCGGGTAAAAAATTTAAAAAGTGCTGCGGTCAATAAGACCGCCACACAGAAACAGCAAACACCTCAACAGGATTTCCCCCGCAATGCACTCATTACAACGAAAAGTGTTGCGTACAATCTGCCCTGACCAAAAAGGGCTGATCGCACGTATTACTAATATTTGCTACAAGCACGAACTGAACATCGTGCAGAACAATGAATTTGTCGATCATCGCACCGGGCGTTTCTTCATGCGCACCGAGCTTGAAGGTATCTTCAACGATGCCACACTGCTGGCCGATCTCGATGGCGCATTGCCGGAAGGTTCGATTCGCGAACTGACTCCAGCGGGCCGTCGTCGCGTTGTGATTCTGGTCACCAAAGAAGCACACTGTCTGGGCGACCTGTTAATGAAAGCCAATTACGGCGGGCTGGACGTCGACATCGCCGCAGTTATTGGCAACCACGACACATTGCGAACGCTTGTTGAGAAATTCGATATCCCGTTTGAGCTGGTTAGCCACGAAGGTCATACTCGTGAAGAGCATGATGCCCTGATGGCGGACGCCATCGACAAACACGCGCCGGATTACGTGGTGCTGGCGAAATACATGCGCGTCCTGACGCCGGCCTTCGTGTCACGCTTCCCGAATAAAATCATCAATATTCACCATTCATTCCTGCCCGCGTTCATCGGCGCACGTCCTTATCAGCAGGCTTACGATCGCGGCGTGAAAATCATCGGCGCCACCGCGCACTACGTGAACGACAATCTGGATGAAGGCCCGATCATCATGCAGGACGTGATTCACGTCGATCACACCTACACCGCAGAAGACATGATGCGCGCGGGACGAGACGTTGAGAAAAACGTTCTCAGCCGCGCGTTGTATCAGGTTCTCGCACAGCGCGTGTTTGTGTACGGTAATCGGACAATTATTCTGTAAGGCGGATGTGCGTTGCAGGGCTTTTAAACGTTATGGGCAAAAAGCACGCAAACGGTTCATTTTCCTGAAAGGAAGTCTTTACAGCGGCGCGTCATTTGATATGATGCGCCCCGCTTCCCAAAAGGGAGCAGGCTAGTAAAAGCATTACCCCTGGCGGGGTTCCCGAGCGGCCAAAGGGAGCAGACTGTAAATCTGTCGTCATCGACTTCGAAGGTTCGAATCCTTCCCCCGCCACCATCACCTCATTTTGCACCACCATCCCAAATACCTTAGATGCCGCATTGTTTTCCGTATGGGGAAGGATAAGAAGCTTCGACCAAGGTTCGATTCGAGCGAAGCGAGAAAGCGTTGCCGCAGGCAACGACCCGAAGGGCGAGACGCGTTGGCGTCGAGTCATCCTTCCCCCGCCACCAACACCTCATTTTGCACCACCATCCCAAATACCTTAGATGCCACATTGTTTTCCATATGGGGAAGGATGAGAAGCTGCACGCCCCTCATTTTCGCCAGTTTTTCATCACTCAAATCACAGGCAAACGCCGTTTCACGGGTGAACTCTTCACGATCGATGTATTGCACTGCGCAAATTCGGCCAACCCATCGAGCAGCGTATCCAACTGAGTAATATTCTTCACGACTAATCGCATCACAAAACAGTCTTCCCCGGTCACCTTGTCGCATTCAATACATTCCGGCATCGCCTGAATATATTTATCGACTTTTTGTAGTAACCCCGGCAGCGGTCTGACACGTACCAGCGCTTGCAGGGTATAACCGAGCGCGGACAGATTCACTCTGGCGCCATAGCCCTGAATCACTCCCCGCTCCTCCAGACGTTTTAAGCGTTCGGCTGTACTGGGCGACGTCAGTCCCACTCGCGCACTCAGAACCTTTAATGAAAGCCGCGCATCCTCTGCCAGCGCCGCTACAATCGCCCGATCGATATCATCAATAAGGACATCCATCATATTCACCTTATTTTAAAAAGAAAAAACCATCTTTTACCTTATAACAAGTATGTAACACATTCAGCCTCTGCTCCACAATATGGCCATCAGATTGTGGAGGTGTGTATGCGTGATCGTAATATTGGCGTCTGGCACATGAGCCTGGCGATGTTGATTTCCGGCTCTATCGGCGCCTTTGTCCTGCTCTCGGGTTTACCCGTTATCGACGTCGTTTTCTGGCGGTGTGCTATTGGTGCGCTCGCATTAGGCGCGTTTATTCTTCTGAGTCGACAACCGTTCAGCCGGCTGACTCGAGCAACGTGGCTGCTGGCGGTGGCCGGTGGCATCGCACTGGTTATCAACTGGCTGCTTCTGTTTGCGGCCTACGACAAGATTTCGATTGGAATGTCGACGGTGGTCTACAACACTCAGCCATTTATGCTGGTGTTAATGGGAATGCTGACCGGCGAGCGGGTATCGCGGGTGAAATGGGCCTGGCTGATGCTGGCGTTTTGCGGCGTGGTGGTGTTGTTATCAAGCGAACTCAGCGGGGGGCATCACACCGATTTACTGACAGGGATTGCGCTGGCATTAAGTGCGGCCTTTTTCTATGCGTTGACGGCCATCATTGCCCGGAAATTACGCCCGCTTCCTCCGCAGCATATCGCCTTTATCCAGGTATTGACCGGAGTGGTGATGCTGTTCCCGCTGGCGCATTTCACCTCGATTTCTGCAACCTTCCCGTGGGGAATTTTGCTCACGCTCGGGATTGTTCACACCGGGGTAATGTATCAACTGCTCTACAGCGCCATTCAGAAATTGCCAACGCCCATTATCGGCTCGCTCTCGTTTATTTATCCGTTAGTGGCGATTGTTGTCGATAGTCTGGCGTTTGGTCATACGCTGAGCGCGATACAGTGGCTCGGCGGGATACTGATCCTGTTTGCGGCAGCGGGGAATAATCTGGGTTGGGGCACAAAAGAAAAGACCCCGCATCAGCAGGGCCTTGAACAGAAAGCGCGGTAATTAGCGACGCGCGCGAACAATCTGGTATTTGCGTGTCAGGTATTCCACCGGCACGCTCCAGATATGTACCAGACGCGAGAACGGGAACAGCAGGAACAGCGTCATACCGAGCACCAGGTGCACGCGGAAAATAAACGCGACACCGTCCAGGTACGCCGACGCGCCACCGTGGAAAGTCACCACCGACTGCGCCCAGCCAACCAATTTCATCATTTCGCTGCCGTCCATATGCTGCGCAGAGAACGGAATGGTCAGCAGACCCAGCGCGCACTGGATAACCAGCACTGAGAGCACCAGAATGTCGGCACCGGTAGTAGTCGCACGCACACGCGGATTAAACAGACGACGTTTGAGCAGCAGAATACCGCCGACCAGACACATCAGTCCGGCAGCACCGCCGCCGAACATCGCCATTTTCTGTTTCACTTCCAGCGGCAGGAACGATTCATACATCCAGTGCGGCGTCAGCATCCCGAGGGCGTGACCGGCAAATACGCCGAGGATCCCGAGGTGAAACAGGTTCGACGCCAGGTTCATGCCTTTTTTGTCCAGCATCTGGCTGGAGCCCGCCCGCCAGGTGTATTGTCCATAGTCGTAACGCAGCCAGCTGCCGACCAGGAATACCGCTCCGGCGATGTACGGGTAGATGTCAAAGAAGAACATATTCAGGAATTGCATTAGCGCTCCCCTCCAGTGGAAATATTCAGATACTGCGGCGCAACGGCACCGGCAAAACGACGCTGATGGGCGGCGATATCCGACTCAGCGCATCCCGGGTCTGCAAAGAATTTAACCTGCTCTTCTTCCCAGACCGCATCCAGCGCCTGCGGGGTATCATCGCGGGCTTCGTCCGCAATTTTTTCCGCCATCTTCTCGCTATCCACATCGGTACTCGCCAGCTTCAGCAGCACGTCGAACAGCACCGCATACTGACTTTCACGCTGTTGCAGACGCGCACTCAGCAGCGCCAGAATGGGTGCGATATCCTGCAATCCACCCTGCGCTTCTTCGCGGGGCAGCTGCGCCAGATATTCCAGATACAACGGCAGATGATCCGGCAGTTCGCGGCTGTCGAGTTCTAAACCATGCTGCGCATACTGCGCCATCAGGTCGACCATCGCCTGGCCACGATCACGAGATTCACCGTGTACATGTTCGAACAGCAGCAGCGACGTCGCGCGGCCGCGGTCAAACAGTTCGCTGTAAGCCGCCTGCACGTCGAGCACATCTTTTTGCGTCTGATCTCGAACGAAGACGCACAATGACTGGGCGTCCTCTTTGCTCAGTACGTCAGACTCGGCCAGCGCGTCGTAAACTTCCTGCTGATGCTGCCACAGGGCAGCATCCGGGTATTCCAGAAGACGGGAGACAATCACCAGTTCTTTCATGATTTGCGCTCCGTTTTGCTGGTCACATCAATCG
>Ga0160445_100402_pt1 | contig 23842 bp, 20 predicted proteins | sample HID1972M_E1MG_FD_108215 | JGI IMG/M metagenome (GOLD analysis project Ga0160445, IMG submission 108215) | Enriched pill bug-associated microbial communities from UW Madison campus, WI, USA - HID1972M_E1 MG | ecosystem: Host-associated > Arthropoda: Insects > Digestive system > Unclassified ... | reverse complement strand
CAATCGCAATATTGCCTGGGGTATAAGAGAACATGTTATGTGTGCAGCAAGTTCCGGATTATTTCTACACGGAGGTCTAAGACCTTATGCTGCCACTTTCTTCATTTTTACTGATTATGCGCGACCAGCAATCAGACTGGCTTGTATAATGGAACTGCCTCTTATTTATGTAATGACACATGATTCAATTGGTTTAGGTGAAGATGGAACTACTCATCAACCGATAGAACAGTTAGCATCATTTAGAGCTATGCCAAATATGTGCTTGATCCGGCCGGCTGATGCCAATGAAACAATTTACGCATGGAAAGCTGCTATAAACAGAAAAGAAGGACCTACCATGTTGGTACTCACAAGACAAAAGTTACCAATTTTCGACAGAAAAAAGTATAATGATGCCGAAGGCACTTTACAAGGAGCCTATATCATATCTCGTGAACAGGGTGAAGAACCCGATGTATTGCTTATTGCAACAGGATCTGAAGTACAAATCATCCTTGAAGCACAGAAAGAGCTTCTTAAAGAAAAAATAGATGCCCGAATAATCAGTATGCCAAGCTGGGAAATATTTAGAAAACAACCGCTATCCTACCGTGATAAGGTTTTACTTCCATCATGTAAATCGAGACTTGCAGTAGAAGCCGGATCAACCCAAGGTTGGAAAGAATGGGTTGGCGATGAGGGTGATGTCCTCGGAATTTCGACATTCGGTTCCAGCGCTCCATCTAAAGAATTATTTAAACAGTATGGATTAACTGTTGAAAATGTTATCAAGAAAACAATTAATTTACTACAACAAAAATAATGAAAGTCATTCTCGCCTCCGATCATGCTGGTTACGCTTATAAAACTATTATACAAAAAGCGTTAATGGAGGAAGGATATAAAACACTTGACTTAGGTGCACACACCATTATTCCAACAGACGACTATCCTGACTATGCCGTTATAGCAGCCGAGGCATTATTGCAACAGAAAGGAGACCGGGTTATTCTTATTTGCGGAAGTGCAGTTGGAGTAAGTGTGGCCGCAAACAAATACAAAGGAATTAGAGCAGCGGTTTGCCATGATACCTATTCGGCTCATCAGTCTGTAGAACACGATAATGCGAATATTTTATGCATTGGTCAACGAGTAATTGGCATCGATTTAGCCCAGGATATCGTTAGAACATTTTTAAAAGCAAGATTTTCAAATGCACCTCGCCATATCAAAAGATTAGAAAAGATAGCAGCCCTGGAAAATAAGAATATGAAAGAGGATAAAATTAATCAATAATTATTCTATGAAAAAGCTAATCATTTTTGACCTTGATGGAACAATTGCTGACAGTAAATCACCAATTGATAAAGAAATGGCAGCACTCTTAAAAAATCTTATACATATAATAAAGGTTGCTATTATTTCTGGGGGCGATTGGTTTCAATTTCAAAGACAAGTTATTAAAAGGCTTCCGGAAAATACAAACTTCAGAAACTTATCCATTCTACCGACCTGTGGAACCAAGTTTTATGGTTATAAGTCTAACTGGGAAAAGTTGTATGCTGATGATCTAACAAAAGAAGAAAAGGAAAAAATATTCAGATCATTGAAAAATGCCCTAACTCAATCTGAATTGACTATTACTAAAACTTGGGGAGAACAAATTGAAGACCGGAAAAGTCAGGTAACTTTTTCGGCATTAGGGCAGCAGGCACCTTTGGAAGCAAAATCAATGTGGGATCCCGACTTTGAGAAACGGAAAAGAATAAAATCCATTCTTGACAAATTAATTCCTGAATTTTCTGTTCGATTAGGTGGCACAACTTCTATAGATATTACTAAACCTGGGATAGATAAAGCTTACGGGATAGAGAAGCTTCATGATATTTTAAAGATTGATTTTACAGAAATGATTTTTATTGGAGATGCAATATTCCCAGGTGGAAATGATTTTCCTGCAACCAAAACAGGAGCTACATGCATCCATATTGCAAACCCAACTGAAACCGAACGAGTAATTGAAGCTATTATTGCCTGCATGGACGATAATAAATTAACAACATTTAGTGAAATTGAAAAACTGATGGGAGATTAATGAACCCTCAGGAAATTATCAGAAGAATGAAGAAGTGATAATTACTTGTTTCTATCAGCATAGCCAAAAACCTTTTGCAATAATACTGTATTTCTAGAGTTTATATCACCTCTTATTTTTAATTCTTCTTGAGCTATTTCCAAAAATAACCCGTCAATTGCTTTTTGTGCAACATAAACCGAAAGATCTGGATTTATAGGCTTTACCAATGGAATTGTATTATAACGAGAAGTTGCGTCGCCCCAATATTTTGTAGCACGTACTTTGCTCAAACTATTAACAATTACAGGTTTGAATTTCTCCATTAGTTGATCACTGGTCGCTCGTTTAAAGTATTGTGTGGCAGCATCACTATCACCTAATAAAATAGTAGTAGCATCTGCAATAGTCATTTGTTTAATCGCTGCTACAAATATGGGCTTTGCTTCTTTTGCAGCATCTTCTGCAGCATGATTAAGACTTGCAATGACATTATCACAAAGGGCATTCAGACCAAGACTTCTTAACGTATTTTCAACTTTAACGGCTTCGGGTGGAAATAATATTTTAACAGCTAAATTACCAAGAAACCCGTCTTTTGCTGATAAACGCTCCGAACCTTGTACAACACCTAGTTCAAGAGCTTGTTTTAAACCTTGATTTATTTCAGTTGTTGACGGATTGCCAAACGCAACATCTTTTAAAACATTACCGATGTGAGATGGATTTTGGACATCACAACTCGTAAAAATTAACAGAAGAACTGTTGAAATTAAGACGCTAATTCTTTTCATGTTTTTTTCTGCAAATCTATGCAAAATTACTTCACTATCGTCCAGGTTTCACTTCTACCTAATAAGCTAATACCATTTTTCCTGTTCGGGTCATAAGTGTCCCCTTCTGATCAAACATTTTACCAGAATAAACAAAATATTTAATATACCTAACTCTTTAGTCTGACATCTGCTATTTTTGAAAAAAAAATTAAATCAAATGATTGAAATCAGGAGAGCAACAAAAGAAGAATTAATAATTATTCAACATATTGGTTATAAAGCCTATTGGGCTACTTATCCTAAAATTTTAGGTGATAAGCAAGTTGAATATATGCTAGAAAAATTTTATAACTTAAAGGCGCTTAAAGAACAAGTAGAAAAAGGACTTATATTTTTGCTATGCAAAAATAATCATAAGGATTTAGCCTTTGCCTCGTATAGCTTAAATAATGCTAATTCAAAAATCTATCACCTTCAGAAACTCTATGTTTTACCAGAAGCGCAAGGAAAAGGCCTTGGAAAACTTTTAATAAAGACTGTAATTGAAAACTGTAAGACAAAAGGTGGACAATTATTACAACTCAATGTGAACCGTTATAATGATGCTCGAAAATTTTATGAAAAAATAGGGTTTGTAGCCAAGAATTCTGTAGACATTCCCATTGGCGGTGGATATTTCATGAATGATTATATTATGGAATTGGATATTTCTTTTTAATAATGTAAACTCATTCTAATTCCTTAAATATGTTTATAGAAAGGTAAGTATGTATCAGTTAGTTCCTCTCCGGCTTTGTGAACTACTACTGCTGTTATTTTGTTATTTATTAGCTCGAAAGCAATCCCTGATGATACATCATCAAACAATGTCACTAATTCAGATGAAGGGCTCTCAAGGTGTTCAAGAATTAAAGCTTCCGGATAAAAACTCTTTAATTGATTGATAGAACTTTTCTCGGAAATACCACTTTCAGTTAGAAAACTTACCCCTGCGAGTCTCAAAATCTGTATAGTTTTACGCATATCAAAATCAGCATCACACGCGGAGTAAACATCAAATTCCTTTTCAGGCACCTTCTTATCTAAATACCACATACTCCAACTTTTACACATGGCAGCATCCCCACTATCTACTTTTCCTAATGCCTCAAATAATCGCGCTTGTTCAATTTCCTGTTTTAATTGGAATTTACCAATTGATTTTCCAGCAATTGCATAAACAGTATCTCCTTCAGCAATCTTTGTTGAAGCACTATCAATTAGGGTTTCAGATGAACCGGTTTCCAAAGAAACGGTGTCTTTTGAAGACGCTCTCTCATTTTTAGCGGTTTTTGCTCCATCAGAACACGAACTGCTAAAAAGAACGACTATACATATAAATTTAAATAAATAGCTAACTGAAGTAAGAGAATTATGTGAGTGCTTCATATTTGATTTTTAGATAACCAAACAAAATGGCTGCCAAAACCGCTTACATTGAAATTAAAGTTTACTCAATTTACTTAATTGAGTTGTTCTTTACTAATGTTATAATTGGAAAAAGCTCTTTATTACTTTATATTTGAAAAAACAATAACCTTATTAATAAATTAAAACAATCGATCATGGCTGCAATTACATTTAAAGGAACTGGCGTTCAAACTGTTGGAAATCTGCCTTCTGTGGGTAGTGAAGCAAAAGATTTCACATTAGTTTCTACTGATTTATCAGATAAAAGTTTATCAGATTATAATGGAAAAAATGTTATTCTTAACATTTTTCCTAGCATTAATACGGGCGTATGTGCAACTTCAGTTCGGAAATTTAATGAAGAAGCGGCAAACTTAGAAAACACAGTTGTTCTGTGCATCTCAAAAGATCTACCATTTGCTCAAGCAGAATTTTGTGCTGCTAAAGGAATTAACAATGTAGAAATGTTATCTGATTTCAGAACTGATTTTGGAAATGAGTATGGTGTTCTAATGAGTGATGGGCCTTTAAAAGGTTTGTTAAGCCGTGCTGTAGTTGTTATAAATCCTGAAGGAAAAATAGTATACGAAGAACAAATTCCTGAAATAGGACAAGAACCTAACTATGAAGCAGCTTTAAAAGCTTTATAGTTAATAATAGTTAACCTCTGATGAATGAACAAGTAATAATTGTTGATGACAAAGATAACCCGGTTGGAACTATGGAAAAGATGGAGGCTCACCGAAAGGGGGCCTTGCATCGAGCCTTTTCAGTATTTATTTTTAACAGTCAAGGCGAACTGCTTCTTCAACAAAGGGCACTAGAAAAATATCATTCTGGGGGAAAATGGACCAATACCTGCTGCAGCCATCCGCGGCCCAATGAAAAGACAATTGATGCTGCCAAAAGAAGGCTGAAAGAAGAAATGGGAATAAAATGCACGCTCTCCTATAGTTTTCAATTTTATTATAAGGCAGAATTTGATAATGGACTTATTGAACACGAAATTGATCATGTCTTTTTTGGATTGAGTGACTCCACTCCTCAATTAAACCCGAATGAAGTTTTAAGTTACCAATATATCAGCCTTAATGACTTAAAAAAAGAAATTCAACTCTATCCTGATAAATTCACACCATGGTTTAAGATTTGCTTTGATCAGGTGCTGAGAAATAAACCTTTCTAAGAAACTAACCTATTTTGTAACACGATATTTACTATCAAATCTTAGTTTTTATCAATTTTAACCGTAGTAAACATTGGTTTTATTGTACATTTGAGAAACAAACTATACCAATAAAGTTTTTTATGGCCAAGAAGATAAAATCATTATCAACTTTTATTATTCCTGTTTTTTTTATTATTCCTGTCTTCTTATTATTCGCTGCATGTAGCGGAAATAAGAAGAATGGAAAAACTGCAGATGGCGAGCAAATTATGGATTACCCAGTGATTACCATAAAGCCGCGTACAACTACATTAAATAGCAATTATCCTGCATCTATTGAAGGTCAGCAAAACATTGAGATCCGCCCAAAAGTGGAGGGTTTTATTGAAAAAATTTATGTTGATGAAGGAGCTACGGTTAAAAAAGGACAGCTTCTTTTTTCAATCAATGCTCCTCAATATGAACAAGAACTTAGATCGGCAAAAGCGGCAGTTCAAATAGCTCAGGCAAATGTCAACTCTGCACAAATGGAAGTTAACAAAGTCCGTCCTCTTATTGAGAAAAAAATTATTAGTGGATATGAACTTGAAGCTGCTCAATTTAGTCTTGAATCACAAGAGGCTCAATTAGCTCAAGCGAAAGCGGATTTGGTGAATGCTACTACCAATGTTGGCTATACACAAATTACCAGTCCAGTTAATGGAGTGGTAGGCACTTTGCCTTATAAAATTGGCAGTTTGATTAATAGTAATACAGCACTGCCCTTAACTACAGTTTCAAACATTACTAATATTTATGCTTATTTCTCCATCAATGAAAAGCAAGTACTGGAGATCGCTGGTAAATTTAATGGGCCTTCAACAAAAGCAAGCTTAGCTGCTATTCCGGCAGTTTCACTTATTTTAGCTAATGGCACTAAATTTCCGCATCCTGGTCAAATTGAAACCACAAGTGGCTTAATTAATACAGCAACAGGTTCAATAAGTGTAAGGGCAACTTTCCCTAATCCAGGAAATATTATTAGAAGCGGTAGCAGTGGGGTTGTAACAATCCCAATAACTATTGATTCTGCAATTGTTATTCCTCAAAAAGCAACTTATGAAATCCAAGGAAAAAAATTCGTTTATACCGTTAACGATGACGAAAAGGTTACAAGTAACGCCATTACTGTGATGGATAATAATGATGGCAACTTTTATGTTGTTAAGGAAGGATTGGTACCTGGAGACAAAATTGTAATGGAGGGATTAGCAACATTACGGGATGATCTAACGATCAAACCAATCCCAGTAAACACAGACAGCTTATTTCAACCCGTTATTAAAAAGGATTCCTTTCATTAAGTTTAAGAATATTTAAAAAAAAATTATGTTTGATCGTTTTATTGAACGACCGGTACTAGCCACTGTAATATCAATTCTTATTGTATTATTAGGAGTGCTCGGCCTAATAACTTTACCTGTATCTCAATATCCGGATATAGCACCCCCTACTGTGGTGGTATCAGCTTCTTATCAAGGCGCAAACGCCGAAGTAGTATTAAGTAGTGTAGTTGTACCCCTTGAAGAACAAATTAACGGCGTTGAAGACATGGCATACATGAGCTCTTCTGCTGAAAATGACGGTAGCGCACGGATCTCAGTGGTTTTTAAAACCGGAACTGATCCGGATATCGCAGCAGTTAATGTTCAAAATCGGGTTGCGCGTGCTACTAGCCAGCTTCCGCAAGAAGTTACTCGATCGGGCGTATCTACCTTTAAGACTCAAAGTAGTAACCTAATTGTTTTTGCTTTGTATAGTGATAATCCAGCATACGATCAGACCTTTCTCCAAAACTATGCAGAAATAAACTTGGTCCCTTTGATGAAACGTGTTCCGGGTGTTGGTGAAGCACGCGCGTTTGGCCAAATGGAATACTCTATGCGTATTTGGCTTAAACCAGATATAATGGCTACCTACGGCCTTATTCCTAGTGACATAAGTGCTGCATTAGCTGAACAGAATATAGAAGCAGCTCCAGGACAGTTCGGTGAACGGGGCCAACAATCTTTTCAATATACCATTAAGTACAAAGGCCGTTTAGCGGATGTATCAGAATTTGAAAATATTGTACTTCGAACAGGTGGCGATGGACAACTTTTACGCTTAAAAGATATTGCACGAGTTGAATTGGGTGCTATGAATTACGCTACCTCTTCTACTACTAATGGTAAGCCTTCTGTAGGTGTATCAATCAGTCAAACTGCAGGATCGAATGCACAACTCGTTATTGAAGGCAGTTTGAAGGTATTGGATGACGCTTCTAAGACTTTTCCTAAGGGAATTAAATATGTAACGCTAATTAATGCGAACGATTTCTTAGATGCTTCCATTAGTAAAGTTGTCTCTACTTTGGTTGAGGCATTTATTTTGGTTTTTCTGGTTGTTTTTATTTTCTTGCAAGATTTCCGATCAACTTTAATTCCTGCTATTGCTGTACCGGTAGCCATCGTAGGAACTTTTTTCTTCTTAAGTGTATTTGGGTTTACGATTAATTTACTAACACTTTTTGCGCTCCTTTTAGCTATTGGTATTGTAGTAGATGACGCTATTGTCGTCGTTGAGGCTGTCCATGCCAAACTGGATCAAGGATACACATCTTCCCTCAAAGCGTCAAAAGATGCAATGAGTGAAATTACAGGCGCTATTATTTCAATTACCTTAGTTATGGCAGCCGTATTTGTTCCGATCAGTTTTATTACCGGATCGGCTGGAGTATTCTATAAGCAATTTGGGTTAACCTTAGCTGTTGCGATTATTTTATCGGCAATTAATGCTTTGACATTAAGCCCAGCTCTTTGTGCTCTCTTTCTTAAACCCCATACTGAAGAACACAAAAAACAAAATTTAATTCAGCGTTTTTATCTTGCCTTTAACGTGGCTTTCGAAACAACAACGCATAAATATAGAAAATCCGTTTCATTTTTAATTCATAGAAAATGGATCACATTGGTTGGGATCGCTGCTTTTGCAGGAATATTCTATTACCTTATGGTTACGACCCCTTTGGCATTCGTACCGAGCGAAGATACGGGATCAGTTATGGCGGATATTGCCTTACCCGCTTCCTCTTCAGTGGAAAGAACAGAGCAAGTTGCTATTGAGGTAGAAAACATTGTACGAGCAATTCCAGAAGTAGACAATGTATTACGGGTAAGTGGAAATGGAAGGCTCAGCGGACGGGGAAGTAATTATGCCATGTTGATTATCCGCCTTAAGAATTGGGATCAGCGTAAGGGTAAGGGAAAAGATGCACAATCAATTATCGATAAATTATTCGCAGAAACCAAAGGTATACGTGAAGCGAAGGTAATTTATTTTGCACCTCCTACTATTACAGGATTTGGTGTATCACAGGGCTTTGAGTTCCAATTACAAGATCGTACAGGCTCAGATATTGCAACCTTCACTAAGGTTGGAAACGACTTTCTTAGCGCATTAAACCAACGGCCGGAAATTCAATACGCATCCACTTCCTTTGACCCTAACCTCCCACAATATGAGATTGAAGTAAATGTAGAAAAAACCAAAGAAGCAGGCTTTACTGTCAGTGAAATACTTGGCACAATGCAGGGATATTACGGAGGTGTATATGCTTCCAACTTCAATCAATTTGGTAAACAATACCGTGTAATGTATCAAGCAGAATCTGATTATCGTGCAAACCCAGAAGGTTTAAGTAACATCTTCGTAAGAAACCTGCATGGAGACATGGCACCTATAAGCAGTTTTATTTCATTAAAAAAGGTATACGGACCACAATCCATTGCACGTTTCAATCTTTATACAGCAATAAAGATTACAGGAGCTCCAAGTTCAGGATATAGCTCAGGGGATGCCATTAATGCAATAGAAGAAGTAGCAGCGTCTACATTGCCAGTAGGATATGGTTATGAATTCTCAGGAATGACCCGGGAAGAAATTTCAGCAGGAAGCCAAACCGTATTTATATTCTTACTGGTCATCGTATTTGTTTACTTATTACTAAGTGCTCAATATGAGAGTTATATCTTACCTTTTGCTGTATTGCTGTCCCTGCCAGTTGGTTTAGCTGGGACTTATATTTTTGCAACTATATTTGGCATTTCAAATAATATTTATTTGCAGATTACACTGATCATGTTGGTGGGCTTACTATCAAAGAATGCCATTCTTATCGTAGAATTTTCGGCAGCAAGAAGAAAACTCGGAATGCCAATTATAAAGGCTGCATTGGAAGGCGCTCAGGCCCGTTTCAGACCAATTTTAATGACCTCATTTGCATTCATTTTTGGTTTAATTCCATTAATGTTATCAAGTGGTGCAGGCGCAGTTGGTAATAGAGCAATTGGAACCGGAGCTGTCGGCGGAATGTTAATAGGGACAATTTTTGGAGTTTTCGTGATACCTGTTTTGTTTGTTATTTTTCAAAGTTTACAGGAAAGGTTTAGCGGGAAACCACAAACAACAATAGATGGCACTAATACAATCAGTAAAACGGATAACGTTTAATAAAAATATTATGACAAAACGAGTTTTAAGCTCTCTACTCTTCGTATCCCTCATTATTGTCGTTGTATCCTCATGTAAGGTAACTAAACCCTATCAAGCACCTGAGGTGAAAACAGAAGGTCTATATCGTGATATAAATTCTGCAGATTCAAATTCCATTGCTAATTTACCGTGGCAAGAAGTTTTTACAGATGAAATTTTACAAGATTTAATTAAAAGAGGATTAAGTTACAATCCAGACCTTTTATCGGCTTTTACTCGGATACAACAAGCTCAGGCTTATTTTAAACAAAGCAAAGCTTCATTGTTACCAGATTTGGTTGCAACTGTCGGAGTTACCCAATCCAAGTTACCAGAAACACAACAACTTGTTGGAAGCAGTTCAAGAACACAATATAATTTGGGTGTATCATCGGTATGGGAAGCCGATATATGGGGCCGACTGAGTAGTATTAAAAGAGCTGAATTTGCGAATTTGCTTCAAACCGAGGCAGCTGCCAAGACCATTCAAACAGGTTTAATCTCTTCCATTGCCAATTATTATTATAGGTTATTAGCAATGGATCAGCAACTGAAAATTACCGAAAAAACCATTGATAATTGGGATTCAACAGTCATTACAATGAAGGCCTTGAAAGAAGCTGCAATTGTTACAGAAGCTGCGGTAGTACAAAGCGAAGCGCAACGTTATGCAGCAGAAGTTACCATTCCTGATTTAAAACAGGCTATTAAAGAAACTGAAAACGCGTTAAGTATATTGATAGGTTCAGCACCTGGAGGAATCAAACGAGGAAGCTTATTAAACCAACAAAGTCTATACTCTTTAAAAACTGGTATACCTGCACAACTCTTGGCTAACCGTCCGGATGTTATGCAAGCAGAACTAAACTTCAGAACACAATTTGAATTAACCAATGTTGCAAAGGCTTCCTTCTACCCCACGCTATCTATTACCGGATCTGCAGGGTTCAATTCATTGGATATCGATAATTTTTTAGATCCCGCTTCTTTCTTAGCTAATATTGGTGGTAGTTTAACTCAACCCATCTTTAATCGTCGTGCTAATAAGACTCGCTTAGAGGTGGCTGTAGCACAACAAGAAGAAGCACTATTGAATTTTAAAAATACTTTATTAATTGCTGGAAAGGAAGTTTCTGATGCGCTGTCATTATATGAAACTGCTGGACAAAAAATGGCGGTTCGTAATAAACAAACAGATGCGCTTCAAAAATCAGTTGATTATTCGCAAGAGCTTTTAGAGAATGGATTTGCAAATTATACAGAGGTAATCACTGCTCGCCAAAGCTTATTGCAAGCAGAGCTTTCAAGTATTGATGACCGTTTACAACAATTAACAGCAGTTGTTGATCTTTATCGTTCTTTAGGTGGCGGTTGGAAATAAAAAATTTGTTAATATTTAGTCCAGGTGCTAAATTTGTTTTTAGGTTAAACAATAAAACATGAAAGACGTAAAATCTTATGCAGCTCAAGCTGCCAATAAACCACTTGAACCTTTTGAGATAGATCGTCGTGAGCCGGGTGCTGAAGACGTGGAAATAAAAATTTTGTATTGCGGCGTATGTCATTCTGATATTCATACTGCAAGAAATGAGTGGAAGGGAACAAAATACCCTGTAGTACCAGGGCATGAGATTGTAGGTAAAGTAACGCGTATTGGTGCAAATGTGAGCCGTTTTAAAATTGGAGATACTGTAGGAGTAGGATGTTTTGTTGATTCTTGTGGTCATTGCAGAAACTGTGAAGAAAACAATGAACAATATTGTGAAAACGGCACTTCCCAAACTTATAATTCGCTATTACAAGATAAAAAGACGATCACTTATGGAGGCTATTCAAGCCATATTGTGGTAACGCAAAAATTTGTCTTAAACGTATCAGATAAATTGCCACTTGAAAAAGTAGCACCTTTATTATGTGCGGGTATAACTACTTATTCTCCTTTAAAGCACTGGAATGTTAAAAAAGGTGATAAATTAGGAGTTGTTGGTTTAGGTGGACTTGGTCATATGGCTGTAAAGCTTGCTTCTTCTATGGGTGCAGAAGTAACCGTATTGAGTCGGTCTCAAGAGAAAGAAAAAGATGCTCAAAGGCTCGGGGCACACCATTTTGAGATTACTACCGATAAGGAAAGCATGATAAGAATGACTAATAGTTTCGATTTTATTATTGATACTGTTTCTGCAGAGCATGATTATAATGATTATTTAAGACTGTTGCGCACCAATGGAGTTATGATTTTATTAGGTGTACCTCCTAAACCCTCGGATGTTCAAGCTCATAATTTAATTGGTGGACGCCGTAGTTTGGTGGGTTCTTTGGTTGGGGGAATTAAAGAAACTCAAGAAATGTTAGATTATTGTGCAGCGCATAATATCACTTCTGATGTAGAAATAATTAATATTGATCAAATTAACGAAGCCTACGAACGAACTCTTGCAGGTGATGTTCATTATCGATTTGTAATTGATATGGCAACATTGAATTAATCTTTTGAAATAAACGGGTGATTGTTATATCTTTGCCAACCGGTTCCCGTAGTTCAATGGATAGAATGTCAGATTCCGGTTCTGATGATATGAGTTCGAGTCTCGTCGGGAACACTCGATATAAATAAGAAAACGCTATAAACTAATAATTTATAGCGTTTTCTTATTTATTGTATACGACAGTCAAAACAGTCGTTGTAATTTTTAAAAACCAATGCGCATTGCTTTTGTTTGAAATACAAAGAAATTGGCTCTCAATTCTTTTAAATTTAAACAGTCGATATTATGAGTGAAAAAATACGAATTCTCGGCATTGCTGGTAGTCTTCGCCAAGAATCCTTCAACCGCGCAACGCTGAGGGAAGCAACCAAATTAGTTCCTGAAAATGCAGAAATTGAAATTTTTGAATTGGATGGAGATATTCCAGGCTTTAACCAAGATAATGAGAAAAATCCTCCACAAAAGATTGTTGAACTGAAACAAAAAATTCGTGAAGCCGACGCAATTTTGTTTGTTACTCCAGAATACAATTACTCTATACCAGGAATATTGAAAAATGCTATCGATTGGGTTTCCAGACCGCATGGCGATAATGCATTTAATGGAAAACCTGCTGCAATAATGGGTGCTTCTATTGGGAATATCGCAACAGCACGTGCTCAATATCATTTAAGGCAGATGTTTGTATTTCTTAATGTTTTCCCAGTAAATCAACCTGAAGTAATGATTGGCAATGCTACTGAGAAATTCGATAATGAAGGTAATCTTAAAGATGAACAAACAAAAGAGTTTATACGAAAACTGTTAATAGAATTGGTTAATTTCACCAAAAAGATAAAAACATAAGTGAATAGTAAAGTTTCTTTCAATACGTGCTTGCTATAAATAGCCTTCTTTTTGCAAAATATTTTTATGTAGTATTGCAATTGAATAAAACATTTTATGGAGCACAATTCCTTTCCTCAACCTTCTGTATTTACAATGGCCGCCCGATTAATCAGTTTTGTATTAATCGTTCTGATTATGTACTTTTTACAGGGCATTTTAGTTCCTCTGCTTTTTAGCATGTTAATTGCCATCATACTTTTTCCATTGGCAAGAAAAATGGAAATGTGGAAAATTCCTCGTTTATTATCTTCTGTAATAGCAGTCATTATAGCAATAGTCGTTATCTCAGGTCTTATTTATTTGATAGTGAATCAGGTTCTGAACATTGGAAAAAACGGCAATGATATGCTGGCAAAGTTTCAAGGAATTCTTGCAACGATTCTTAATTGGGCTAATATCAAATTTGGGATAACCGATGATATGGTTTCACAAAAATTTCATGAGTTCACAGATAATGTATTATCCAATGCCACTACTTACCTGCAAACAGCTTTTAGCTCAATCGGTGGAATTTTGTCAAGTGGTGTATTAGTTCCTTTATTTGTATTTTTCATGCTTTATTATCGTGATTTTTTTCGCGAATTTTTCTTTATCTCTTTCAGGTCGGCTGGTAAAGAACATATCAATACAATCCTAAACAATATTTACAGTGTCGTGCAAAGCTACTTGATTGGCTTGATTACAGTAATGGGAATAGTTGCAATTCTAAATACTATTGGATTGCTGGTTATGGGAATAAGTTATGCTTGGTTTTTCGGTATATTAGCCGCTTTGCTTATGCTTATCCCGTATATTGGAATAGCGATTGGCTCCATACTTCCAGCATTATTTGCCATTGCGACAAAAGATAGCATCTGGTATTCAATAGGTGTGATTGGATGGTTTCAGATCGTTCAATTTTTCGAGGCCAATTTAATAACACCTAACATTGTGGGTAGTAAAGTAAGTATAAATCCATTAATGTCTATTGTTGGTTTACTATTGGGCGGTATGTTATTTGGCTTAGCCGGTTTAATTCTCGCTCTTCCATTAATTGCTATTCTAAAAGTAATTTTAGATTCAATTCCTTCCTTATCTCATTTTGGCTTTTTAATAGGTGAACCTGAGGAAGCTCATTTAAAATCACAATCAAACTTTAGGCGCTTAAAAAGATGGCGTGTTAAAGAGTTGTTGAATAGCAGAAAAAAAGGAAATATCATTCCCAAAAAATAAATCTACGTTAAATACAAATCAAAGATTTATCTTTGCCTTTTAAAACGCATATTTATTCCCTTAAATGAAGCATATTCGCAATTTTTGTATTATTGCCCATATCGATCATGGTAAAAGCACTCTTGCCGATCGCTTATTGGAACATACACATACCGTAACTCAACGTGAATCCCAAAACCAAGTATTGGATAATATGGATCTGGAAAGAGAACGCGGTATTACTATTAAGAGTCACGCCATTCAAATGGATTATATTTTTGAAAGTCAGAAATATATTTTTAATTTAATTGATACTCCAGGTCATGTTGATTTTTCCTATGAGGTTTCACGATCTATTGCAGCTTGTGAAGGTGCTTTATTGATTGTTGATGCATCTCAGGGTATTCAAGCACAAACCATTTCCAATTTATACTTGGCAATGGAGCATGATCTTGAAATAATTCCTATTTTAAATAAAATGGACCTTCCAGGTGCAATGCCCGAGGAAGTAAAGGATCAAATTATTGACTTGATAGGTGGTAACCGAGAAGATATTATTCCTGCTTCTGGAAAAACCGGATTAGGTGTTGATAAAATTCTTGAAGCTATTGTTAAAAGGGTACCTGCCCCTGTAGGCGACCCAGAAGCCCCTTTACAAGCTTTAATATTTGATTCTGTATATAATTCTTTTCGTGGAATTATGGCCTACTTTAAGGTTCAAAACGGAGAAATAAAAAAAGGAGACCGTGTAAAATTCATTGCTACTGGCAAAGAATACTTTGCAGATGAAGTTGGAACCTTAAAACTAACCCAATCACCGAAAAATAAAATTTCTACAGGAGATGTAGGCTATATTGTTTCTGGTATAAAGGAAGCAAGAGAAGTAAAAGTTGGTGATACCATAACGAATGTATTGAGACCTAGCACTGTTGCTATTCAAGGTTTTGAAGAAGTTAAACCCATGGTATTTGCTGGAATCTATCCGGTAGATACAGAGGATTATGAAGAACTTCGCGAGAGCATGCACCGCTTGCAACTCAACGACGCGTCCTTGGTATTCGAACCGGAATCATCTGCAGCTTTAGGTTTCGGTTTTCGTTGCGGTTTTCTTGGAATGCTCCATATGGAAATTATTCAAGAGAGACTGGAGCGGGAATTTGACATGACGGTAATTACTACTGTTCCTAACGTTTCCTATATAGCACATACTACAAAGGATGGAGAGGTTAAAGTCAACAATCCTTCTGATCTTCCTGATATCAGCAAGATCGATTATATAGAAGAACCTTATATTAAGGCAAGCATTATTACAAAATCAGATTATGTAGGACCGGTAATGTCCTTATGTATTCAAAAAAGGGGAATGATTATAAATCAGTCATACCTTACGTCTGATCGTGTTGAATTGATTTTTGAAATGCCAATGGGAGAAATTGTTTTTGATTTTTATGATAAATTGAAAACCATATCCAAAGGCTATGCATCTTTCGATTACCATCAAATTGGTTATAAACAATCTGACCTCGTACGATTAGATATCCGTTTAAATTCAGAACCCGTTGATGCACTTTCTTCTTTAATACACAGAAGTAATTCATACGATTTTGGAAAAAGGATCTGTGAAAAACTTAAGGAATTAATTCCTCGTCAACAGTTTGAAATTATTATACAGGCATCTATTGGAGCAAAGATTATCGCAAGAGAAAGTGTTCGGGCATTGAGAAAAGATGTTACTGCAAAATGTTATGGTGGGGATATTTCAAGAAAGCGCAAACTTCTTGAAAAACAGAAAAAAGGTAAGAAAAGGATGCGTCAGGTAGGAAATGTGGAAATTCCACAATCTGCTTTTATGGCGGTTTTAAAATTAGATTAAAATAATGAAATTATTAGACGGCAAACTTGTTTCAGAAAAAGTAACGGAAAGTATTGCAATAGAAGCTGCGGAATTTTTAACAGCAAGTGGCAGAAAACCGCATCTTGTTGCTATTTTAGTTGGTAATGATGGAGGTAGTGAAACCTATGTAGCGAGTAAAATGAAAAACTGTGAAAAGGTAGGTTTCCAATCTTCTCTGGTTCGTTATAATGAAAGCGTTTCCGAAGAAGAAGTATTGCAGAAAATAAAAGAAATCAACGCTGATGAAAATGTTGATGGCTTAATTGTTCAATTACCCCTTCCTAAACATATAGACCCAGAAAAGATTACTGAAGCTATTGATTATAAAAAAGATGTGGACGGTTTCCATCCTGTTAATTTAGGAAGGATGATGCGGAACTTACCCTGTTTTATTCCAGCTACTCCTTATGGAATTATGCTTATGTTGGAGTACTATCAAATAGAAACTGAAGGAAAACATGCAGTAGTTGTCGGCAGGAGCAATATTGTTGGCAGCCCAATGAGTATTTTACTAGCACGCAATAGCAAACCCGGCAATTGTACTGTCACACTTACGCATAGTAAAACGAAGAACCTTCCTGAACTCGCTAAACAAGCGGATATCATTATTGCTGCCATTGGCAAGAAGAACTTTATTACGGCTGATATGGTGAAAGAAGGATCTATAATAATTGATGTTGGCATCAATAGAGAGCAATCCTCTCTAACTAAATCTGGTTACAAGCTGTTTGGTGATGTTGATTTTGACCACGTAGCTCCTAAAAGTTCATGGATTAGCCCTGTACCGGGCGGTGTTGGTTTAATGACTATTGTTGGCTTGTTAAAAAACACCCTCAAATCAGCAAAGAAAGAGATTTACTAATCTTATTAATGTCATTTCTATACTAGATAGAATTGAAAATGGGATAGCAACATAGCTTTCTTTATCTTTGCATTCCGATATTTTTAATCAATGAGCAATTCAGTTCCAGAAGATGGCACACTACTTCCTTTAATGGAAGAATTTTATACAATTCAAGGCGAAGGTTATAATACAGGCAAAGCAGCTTATTTTATTCGCCTTGGCGGCTGTGATGTTGGCTGTCATTGGTGTGACGTTAAAGAAAGTTGGGATGCTTCCACTCACCCATTGACCTCGGCAGATACCATAGTAGATCATGCTAAGCAATATCCTGCAAAAACGGTTGTTGTTACCGGTGGAGAACCACTTATCTACAATATGGAATACCTGACCAGAAAGTTAAAAGAAAATGGAATTCAAACTTTTATTGAGACATCTGGGGCTTATCCCTTATCGGGTGAGTGGGATTGGATTTGCCTTTCTCCAAAAAAATTCAAATCACCGCGGCCAGACATCACTCCTTTCGCGCATGAATTAAAGATTATTGTTTTTAATAAGAGTGATTTTGATTGGGCTGAAGAATATTCAAAAACTGTCTCATCAACCTGCAAGCTTTACTTACAGCCTGAATGGTCAAAGGTAGATAAGATGACTCCGCTTATCATCGAGTACGTAAAGAATAACCCGAAATGGGAAATCTCTTTACAGACTCATAAGTTTATGAATATTCCTTAACTGACTTATTAACGACTTGTTGAATTTTTAATAGAATCTTTTTTAGCAGCTTCAATTTTCTTCGCTTCCTTCTTAAAGAAACCACGTAATAGGAAGTTAGACTGTAAGGCTTCCATATTTTTATCCAATTTCTGGGTGCTAAGTTCCAAATTATTCATGGTTCTTTGCACCTGTTCAGCCATTTTAGGATCGTTTAACATTAATCCTAATGCATTATTCTTATCATTAAACTTGCTACTTGCTATGCTTAGATTTTGCGTTAAATCAGAGGCGTTTTGTGTAACATCTTCTAATTGAGCAATCGATGATTTCAAACTTTGAAACACAATTGTGTCGGTTAATAATTCATTTGCCAATCCACTCTTATTATTTAATTGAGCTGAAAATTTAACAAGATTTTCAGAAACTCTTTTTGAATTAATGGCAGCTTGATTTAAATTCGCCATCATCGCCTTAGTATTTACTGCCATCATGGAATCTGTAAAGAAGGCTCCAATTGTTCCTTCTCCCCTTCTAATCCTTTCACTTAGGTTTCTGATATCACCTGTTATTGCCACAAGATTCTGATTATTTACCTGTAAGGTTGCCATCATTGCCTCCGTATCATTACCTTCTTTTGAGTGCAGCTCATCCCCTTCTTCGATATAAGGAACATTACTGCTTCCACCTTCGATAACGATCATTTTATTGCCAATGAATCCTTCTGAACTTATGACCGCTACTGCATCTTGCCTAACATATTCTCTTGATGCATTATTGATCACCATAACAATCTCTACTTTACTCTGTTTAGTAAAGTTCACTTCTCGGATAGTTCCAATCTTCACACCGGAAAACCAAACATTACCTCCTTTTTTCAAGCCTCCAACATTATCAAAAACTGCACTTATACGTACAGCTCCACCAAAACGGTTCTGCTGTCCGCCGATAATGAAAATACCGGCTACTAAAATGATGATACCTATTAAAACGAATAAGCCCACTGTTACTGAGCGCTTTCTTTCTGCTGAATTCATATTATTTTATAAAATTATAATCGTAAAAGGGTTTAACTCTTGGGTCGTCTGTATTAAAAATATCATCAAAACTTCCCTGTCTCTCAAAACTTCCGTCAAGCAACATCACAATACGGTCGCCAACACTTTTAGCACAAGCTAAATCATGGGTTATAATAATAGATGATGTTTTATAGCGATCCTGAACTTCATTTATTAATTTATTTATTTCAATACAAGTTATTGGGTCCAAGCCAGCTGTTGGTTCATCATAAAGCATGATTTCTGGTTGCAGGATTAATGTTCTTGCAATACCTATTCGCTTACGTTGCCCTCCGGAAAGTTCAGATGGCATTTGATCAATTGACTGCAATAGGTCAACTGCTTCCAATACACTTACGACTGCTGTATTTATTTCTTTCCGCGTTAGCTGCCGGTTTACTCTCACCAATGGAAATTCAAGGTTTTCTCTAACCGTCATACTATCATAGAGAGCACTGCTCTGAAATGAAAAACCAATTTTTAAGCGAAGCGCCTGCAGCTCTTTTATAGAAATATTTTCTAAAGAACTTCCTAACACTTCAACACTGCCTCTATCAGCTTGTAAAAGACCAGCGATAATTTTGATTAAAACAGATTTTCCTGTTCCGGATCTTCCTAAAACTACCAAATTTTCTCCTCGAAATAAATCAAGATTTACGCCTCGCAAAATATGTAAATCACCAAAAGATTTATATAAATCACGAATGGTAATAACCGGTTCATCGTATTTTATAAACTCTTTTGCTTTTTTCATTATAATAATTGTTTTAAAGTAGCAATGAAGCTATCATATGATGATTTCCTTATTGAGGAATTAGTTGAAGAACTTGAACTACCAGTAACTCTTCTATAAAAATTAAAAACATAGACATTACCACGGCCCAATTTGCAGCTCTACCCACTCCTTCTGTCCCTTTTGAAGAAGTATAGCCTTGAAAACAGCCAACTATTCCAATTGTAAAACCAAATACTAATGATTTGATCACAGATGAAAGGATATCTCTAAAAGTTATAGCATCAAATACTTCAGTAAAAAAAACGGTCATACTTGTTGCTTCATTTTGTGCAATATTCAAATAGGCTCCCATCAAAGCCACAAAAGCAACATAGAACATGAGAACAGGTATCATGACCGATGTAGCTACTACACGACTAACAACTAAAAACTTAAAAGGATTTATGCCAGATACTTCCATGGCTTCAATTTGTTCAGAAACTTTCATAGAGCCTAGTTCTGCGCCAATTTGAGATCCTACTTTACCAGCCGCAATTAATGCAGTAACTAAAGGGGCTAACGCTCTAACTACTGCTATTGCAATTAAAGCTGGAAGCATAGCTTGAGCACCAAAATCGGCTAGGGAAGGACGAGATTGTTTTGTAAAAACAACTCCAATTATAAAACCCGTCAAAGAAATTAGTGGAAGCGATTTCACACCGATCTCATAACATTGACGAATCATTTCTTTAAATTCATAGGGGCCGACAAACACCTCTTTAAAAAATCGCATTACAAAACGATGGATTTCTGCTAAGTCAACAAGGTATTTATCAATCGTTTTAGAAATCATTTCCACATATTAACATGATGAATTTATCTTAAAAGGCAAAGACCTGACAAAAATAAAAGTTATATTAGTAAATTGGCATTAAAACATGAATTATTTACCTCAACATTTAATTATATTCTAACAAACTGTAACATTCTTAACGATACCTTAGCATATAGTTAAACCTATACCCTTTTTAACGGTCATACTATCAGAAAACCTTTTAATTACACTTATTAAATAAGAAGGATATGAAAACCATAAGCAATAAAATAATACTCACCATATCAGTTATCCTCCTTTTTGTGGCAACCGGATTGAAAGAAGTTCGGGCACAAAACACTCAAGTTTCGTTCCAAATTTTTTATGACGAACTTTCTCCTTATGGAGAATGGATTGATGACCCCGATTATGGATACATTTGGTTACCCAATGTGGGATCGAATTTTCAACCCTATGCTACAGCTGGGCGTTGGATCAACACAGAATATGGAAATACATGGTATTCTGACTATGAATGGGGATGGGCACCATTTCATTATGGCCGCTGGCATTATACCAATCAATATGGTTGGGGTTGGGTACCTGGCTATGAATGGGGACCAGCATGGGTTTCCTGGCGCGAAGGTGGCGGTCAATATGGTTGGGCACCGCTTGGCCCAAACGTAAGTATTGGTATTAGCGTCAATATTCCATTAAGACATTGGGTGTTTGTTCCACAACGGTATTTCTTTAGTCCTAGAATTTATAGTTATTACACACCTTACAGTAGATATAATAGCTTTTATAACCGCACTACGATTATAAATAATACATATATTTATAATAACCGTACTTATTATGGTGGACCTGGAAGAAGTGATTTAGCTCGTGCAACGCGCAGCAATGTTAGAGTGTACAATGTAAATAATAGCGGAAGACCTGGAAGGGCTACCATTAACTCAAGATCCGTTTCATTATACCGCCCAGAAATTAATCAAAACAGTCGTTCAGAAAGTCGCCCTAGCCGTGTTGCAAATGTTAATAATACGACGCGCCCTGGATCAGTTGCGACTACGAATAGCACTCGCCCGAGCAGTTCTAATCTAAATGCAGACGGCACCACGACTCGTACCCGCACCTCAAATACAGGAAATGCAGTTCGTTCTAACAGAACTTCAACTGTAAATGCAGATGGAACGACCAGCCGCGCAACCAGTACAACGAATAACGCGCGGCCTGCAAGAGGAACAACTGTAAATGCAGATGGCACTACCAGTAAAGTTAATAGTTCTACACCGGTTCGTGCAACCAGAAGTTCGACTAGCTCGACTCCTACAAATGCGAATTCAAACAAAAGTACAACTGTTAGAAATACTTCTGCCACCAGAAATACTCAAAGCAATACAAATACTGGAAATAGCCGCTCCACTGTGACTCGACCTACACAAAGTAAACCGGCTGTGCCAAGCAATGGAAACAATTCACGGGTTCAACGGCCTACTTCGAGCACACCATCAGTTCCAGCTCAACGTCAAGCTACGCCAACACGTTCATCTGTTCTGAAAACTACTAGTCAACCGGCTCAATCTACAACCCGACCGGTAAGGAGTACCACCGTGAGCAAACCGCAAACATCAGCTCCTCGTTCTTCCAGTGTACGATCAAGCACTCCTGCAAGGACTTCAACAGTTTCTTCCTCCTCGAGAAGTTCAACACCGAGCCAAAGCAGAGCAACACGTACTGAAAGAAGCAGTAGATAAAGGGTAATAAGTATTAAAATAACTTAAAGCAAAAAGAGAAAGAGGATGCCGATTGGTAACCTCTTTCTCTTTTTGCGCTTTCAGCTTCTGATTTTATCTACAAACTAATCGAATTAAGGTTTTAATTCTAACTTCATACTTCGTCCAGACGTTAATCAACTCTCTTCTAAATTATACTGATTCTATATCAATCTGCATTAGTTTTAAATTGACTCTATATTTGGTCATAATCACACCTATATTAAATCGTGTTAAATGAAGTATTATTGTGTTTATGGTGCGTGGTGAGTATGTATAAACCATTAAAAGAACGCACTGAGTACACACTCAATACACACTCACACCACAGTCAAGTAGAATTAATGTAGACTTAATATAGAAAAGATATGGTAGCAATATCAAATTAATTATCCATTAATATGGGATTGGATAGACTCTTAAAAATGAAAATGAGATAGTATATTGAAGTCAACTATTCAAATGCTCTGAGAAAAGTATGAATAAAAACAAAAAAGAGGGCAGTCATAATTATACGACGTACCCTCCTATTAAGGATTTGATTGTTATTTTGTTTAAACTTCTTTTAAATTGTTAACCTCTCTTACCTAATTTATACATCTCTTACTTAAATACAAAAACAGAAGGATTTAAACCAGTAGTATATTCCTTTACTTCTTTAGTTCCATTGTTATAATGGAAGATATTTCCAGGATTTGTATAATCTGTCTTTGCATACCATAGATCACCATTCTCAGGATTCACAGATAAGGCATAAGGGAAATAAGGGAAGTTCAAATCTTCACCTTTAATTATATCGAGTTTCTTAGGTTCCAATGAGGAAAGATTCATCGCATAAAGATTGGTGCTTCCCTTTTCATAATTATTGCTGATAAAGATTGCCCCACCTTGATGGAAAACCATATGCGATACCCCGAAGTTAAAGGTCGTATCAACCGTATTCGTACTGGTATTAATTCTAAACAAATGAGAATGATCTATTATTTCAGACCCACTATAAATATCAAATGTATTTCCATAAACGTTTCCTTTGCCATCTGCGAAAAGGTGATAAACATTGTCGTCAACTTTGATTTTGCTTTCTTTTAATGTAACAGGATCAATAACAGATACTGTACTTTTGTAAGCTCCACCCGCCCAGAAATCGTGAGACCCTGAATTGGCTACATAAAGCTTATTCCCTGAAACAACAATGTGCTCGGGAGTATTTCCAACCGGGATTCCGTTACCAACTAGCGCTTTGGTTAAGGTATCGATTACAACTACTTTGTTTTCATAGGTAGTAATAAAAGCTTTTCCACTGTGAAAAGCAATAAACCTTGGTTGATTAACAACAACTTTTTTAATAACCCTGGCTGTGGATGCATCTAAGATTTCAACTTTATTTGACTCGGTTACAGCTATAAACAATAGATTCCCATAAATATCCATATCTGAAGCACCGGCACCTAATGTCTGATCCT
>Ga0160445_100395_pt1 | contig 24113 bp, 20 predicted proteins | sample HID1972M_E1MG_FD_108215 | JGI IMG/M metagenome (GOLD analysis project Ga0160445, IMG submission 108215) | Enriched pill bug-associated microbial communities from UW Madison campus, WI, USA - HID1972M_E1 MG | ecosystem: Host-associated > Arthropoda: Insects > Digestive system > Unclassified ... | reverse complement strand
TGTCTGGACTGTACCAATAACAGGTGGCAACCCAAAGCAAATAACTCCTCAGGGACCTTCTTATTTACATGGCTGGTCACCTGATGGAAAGTATTTGTTGTTCACAGGTTCCCGGAATAAGGAGTTTGATATTTATCGTATTCCTTCTGATGGTGGTCCGGAAGTACGGTTAACAACTGCTGAAGGTTTAGATGACGGATCAGAATATACTCCAGATGGTAAATATATTTATTTTAACTCTAACCGTACAGGCACTATGCAAATCTGGCGAATGAAAGCTGATGGCACACAACAAGAAGCTGTTACCAATGGTGAATTCCATGATTGGTTCCCACATGTTTCGCCGGATGGCAAATGGGTTGTATTCTTATCTTTCTTAAAAGAAGAAGTAGAATCTGGCGATCATCCATTTTACAAGCATGTTTACCTGCGTATAATACCTATTACCGGTGGAACACCAAAAGTTATTGCTTATGTATATGGGGGACAGGGTACTATTAATACTCCTTCCTGGTCTCCTGATAGCAAAAAGATTGCCTTTATCAGTAATTCAAAACTTGATTAAGTTGCATTTTTTTTACTTTAAAAGCAAACTTTTCTGTTAATGTTTGTTAAAATTATTAATACCTACTTAAACATTCTTTAAGTTCGTGTTTTACATAAGTAAACTAACAACAATGCAAGAAACGAATATATTATGGGCTGATGATGAAATTGATTTGCTCAAACCCCATATCATGCTTTTAAATGAAAAAGGTTACTTTGTAAAAACTGTAACAAACGGGACAGATGCTGTAGAAGCCTTTAAAAAAGCCTATTTCGACTTAGTGTTTTTAGACGAAAACATGCCTGGGTTAAGCGGATTAGAAACCTTAGCTAAATTAAAAAGTATTAATCCGGCTGTTCCGATGGTATTAGTTACCAAAAACGAAGAAGAGCATTTAATGGAAGACGCTATTGGGGCTAAAATTGATGACTATTTAATAAAACCTGTCAACCCGAAACAAATTCTATTAACCATTAAGAAGCTTACTGAAAACAAAAGATTGGTAAGTGAAAAAACTTCGATAGCTTATCAACAAGACTTTCGAGTACTGGGAATGACGCTCAACGATCGTTTAGATCATGAACAGTGGGCAGAAGTCTATAAAAAACTTGTCTATTGGGAACTTTCCCTGGAGAAGTTAGAGGATGCGGGAATGCATGAAGTCCTTACACTCCAAAAAGCGGAGGCAAATGCACAATTTTCAAAGTTTATTGAGAATAACTATTTAAGCTGGATAAAATCTCCTGAAACCGGACCAGTGCTATCTCATCAGTTATTTGCTAAGAAGCTATTCCCTTCCATGAAAAAAGAGAAACCTACTTTCTTTTTTCTAATTGACAACCTCAGGTATGATCAGTGGCGCATTATTAACACAATCCTTAGTAGCTATTATCATCTGGATGAAGAGGATCACTACTATAGTATTCTCCCAACAGCTACTCAATATGCAAGAAATGCAATATTCAGCGGTTTAATGCCCTTAGAAATGGAAAAGCGTTATCCCAATATGTGGCAAAACGATGAAGATGAAGGAGGGAAAAATTTGCACGAAGAAGACTTTATAGCTGATCAGATAAAACGTATTATGCGTAAAGACAGTAAGTTCTCCTACAATAAAATACTTACCCTTGAACAAGGAAGAGATATTGCCGAGAACTTAAGCAATCTAATGGAGAATGACCTCAATGTTTTGGTATACAATTTCGTCGACATGCTTTCGCATGCACGAACCGATATGGCAATGATCCGGGAATTAGCCAGCGACGAATCTGCTTATCGTTCTTTAACGCTTTCATGGTTTGAACACTCCCCTTTATTAGATACGCTGAAAAGGCTTTCACAAAAAAACGTGCGCATAGTTATCACAACCGACCATGGAACCATCCGCGTAAAACATCCAAGTAAAGTAATCGGAGATCGGAATACCAATACGAACTTACGCTATAAACAAGGAAAAAACCTTAATTTTATCGCCAAAGATGTTTTCCATATAAAGAATCCACACGACGCCATGTTACCGAAACTACATGTAAGCTCCAGCTTTATTTTTGCAAAGGAAGACACTTATTTCGTTTATCCGAATAACTACAATCAGTTCGTGAATTACTACAATGAAACTTTTCAACATGGAGGAATCTCAATGGAGGAAATTATAATTCCATACATTTCATATAGCACCAAATAAACTTGAAAGAGATTATTTTAAATCAGCTTAGTCAATTACCCGAAATCGCAACGCAGCTTCTGAAATTAGCTGGAGAAAAGAAAGTATTTCTATTTGAAGCACCTATGGGTGCAGGAAAAACTACTATAATAAAAGCATTGTGTAAAGAGCTGGGTGTAGTAGAATCTATTACCAGCCCTACATTTTCAATTGTGAATGAATATATAGGAGAAAGCGGCCCTATTTATCACTTTGATTTTTATCGATTAAAAAATGAGCAAGAAGCATATGATTTAGGTTACGAAGAGTATTTCTATTCAGGAAACTACTGTTTTGTTGAGTGGCCACAAAAAATAAATTCATTATTGCCGGAAGATGCTTTCCTCATCCAAATTGAACTTATAGATCAAGCCCGCCTATTGAAAATTGACACGTAAGTTTGTACTTAAGCTTTTAATTTCTTTTTCGTACCTTAATCCCATCATTATGAATGAATCTAAGGTATGAGCGAATTTTCTAACTTAGCCCACCAGGCTTTAAGACAAACACAGGAAGTTTTACAAGAAATTGGTACCAGAAAGAATCAATTATTCATTGGAATTCCCAAAGAAACATCTTTTCAGGAAAATAGGATCGCATTAACACCCTTGTCCGTAGCTTTATTAGTGGAAAACGGTCACCGTGTCATCATGGAGAGTGGAGCGGGGGCTTCAGCAAATTTTCTAGACCATCATTATAGCGAACAGGGTGCTGAAATTATTCCAGATAAGAAGAGTATCTATAAAGCAGACATCATTATTAAAATATCACCACCAACTATGGAAGAGATTGATATGATGAAAAACGGTCAGGTTTTATTCTCATCTCAGCAACCTTCTTTCTTAAGTCTGGAGCAACTTCAGGCAATGATGAAAAAGCGCATTACTGCAATTAGCTATGAATACCTCCGTGATGAAGGAAATATACTTACCGTCGTAAGAGCTATGAGTGAAATCGTAGGTGCCACATCTATATTAATTGCTGCAGAATACTTAAGCAATGTATTTGATGGAAAAGGCCTGATGTTAGGTGGAATAACAGGAGTGCCTCCAACAGAAATTGTTATTTTAGGAGCAGGAACGGTAGGTGAATATGCTGCAAGGACAGCTCTGGCATTAGGAGCTCAGGTCAAAGTTTTCGATAGTTCCATATACAGACTACGCCGATTACAAACAAACATTGGCAGCCTGGTCTTTACATCCGTTATTCAACCCATAGTTCTACGAAAAGCAATTATTTCTTCAGATGTTGTAATTGGTGCTGTTCGCTCTGTTAATGGAAGATGTCCTTGCCTTATTGAAGAAGCTACTGTAGAGAAGATGAAACCCAACTCTGTTATTATTGATGTAAGCATCGATCAGGGAGGATGCTTTGAAACTTCACAAGTTACAAATCATTTAAAACCAACATTTCGAAAGCACGATGTAATCCACTATTGCGTTCCAAATATTGCCTCACGGGTTGCGCGAACAGCAACCTATGCACTAACAAATATTTTCACTCCTATATTACTGGAAATGGGAGAAATGGGAAGTATGATAAACTTAATATGGAACAGGCCAGGAGTAAGGAATGCAGTATATCTCTACCAGGGTGCATTAACCAATAAAGACATTGGCGAACGCTTTAACATTACACCAAAAGACCTTGAGCTAATTGCCTTTTCTCACCGTTAAAAAAACAAATCCGGCACTTTTACGTTTAAAAAACACGATTAAATATGCAGGGAAACATCAAGAAATACTTCTCACTTATTAAAGAAACACTCGCCGGGTTTTCAGAAGATAAAATAATGAAGAAAAGCGCAGCATTAGCTTATTATACTGTCTTTTCTTTAGCTCCACTTTTATTGATAATTATGTGGATAGTGAGTTTTTTCTATGGCGAAGATGCTATAGAAGGAAGGATTTTTAACGAATTAAACGATGTCATTGGTTCCAGTGCAGCACAACAAGTTCAGGATATCATCCAAAAAATCAGTGTTTCAGAGAAATCTGGAATAGCAATTATCATAGGGATTGGAACTCTAATTATAGGCTCAACGACAGTATTCATCGAAATTCAGGATTCCATTAACTCTATTTGGGGAGTTAGGGCCAAACCTCAAAAAGGATTAAGAAAAATGATTATAGACCGGGTATTATCCTTTTCTATCGTTATAGGTTTAGGATTTCTGCTCATCGTTTCCTTGATAGTAAGTACCGTTATTGAATTATTAAGCAGCTATCTATTAACAATTTTTCCCGATACGATTGCCATTGTATTTACCCTTATAAACTTTGGAATCACCTTCATTGTAATTGCCATTTTATTCGGTGTAATCTTTAAATTTTTACCCGATGCACAAATAAAATGGGCTCATGTTAGAGGAGGAGCTATTTTTACAGCAGTTCTTTTTATTATTGGCAAATATTTAATCGGTTTGTATATGCAGTTCACTGCGCCAGAAAGTGCCTATGGAGCGGCTGGATCGATTATACTTATTTTACTCTGGATTTATTATACATCTGCTATCTTATATTTCGGTGCAGAATTTACAAAAGTATACACAAAATGGGCATGCGGTGAAATTTTACCATCCCGATTTGCTGTTCGAGTAATACAAAAAGAAATAGAACATGATGTGCATCAAGATAATGCTACATCATGAACCATTATAGTTTCCATACAGCTTTAAAGCGATAGGATATTAGCTATCTTCAAAAGGTTCGGATTTACTTCCCTAATATGTTTAATAGCTCTATCAAATGGGGTAAAACAAACATCAGGCCCTATCAAACCAGCCATTTCTCCTGATCTTCCAGCGAGAAGACCCTCTACGGCTGCTACTCCCAAACGACTTGCCAATACGCGATCCATACAAGAAGGCTTACCTCCACGCTGAATATGCCCTAATACAGAAACTCGTACGTCATAATGAGGAAAACGATTTTTAACACGATCAGCGACTTCAAAAGCGCCCCCTCCTTCATCACCTTCAGCAACAAGAATTATTCTTGACGATTTATTCTTTCTTGTTTTATCCATACGATTTAGCGTATCTGTAAAATCAAGGTTAGCTTCAGGAATCAAAATAGCTTCAGCACCTGTCCCAATTCCGCTTCTCAATGCAATTAATCCAGAATCTCTTCCCATAACTTCTACAATAAATACCCGATCATGCGATTCGGCAGTATCCCTGATCTTATCAACTGCATCTACAACCGTATTAATAGCTGTATCATAACCAATTGTAAAATCGGTTCCCTGCAAGTCATTATCAATAGTTCCCGGAATACCTATAATAGGAACATCATGCTCATCTATAAATTTCTTTGCTCCCGTAAAGCTACCATCACCTCCAATTGCAACCAGCGCATCAATACCCGCTTTTTGTAAGTTATTATAAGCCTGCTGCCTTCCTTCCACGGTGAGAAACTCTTTGCTTCTGGCTGTTTTAAGAATAGTACCTCCACGCTGAATTATATTTGCAACAGATTTAGCATCCATTTCAAACAAGTCTCCCTTAACTAAACCGTCATACCCTCTGGTAATTCCAAAAACTTTTAAATCATAATATAAACCAGTTCTAACGACAGCCCGAATAGCTGCATTCATTCCTGGCGCATCTCCACCCGAGGTAAAAAGACCAATACTTTTAATTTGTTTCATTCAAAATTTTGTTTCATTATTAACGCTACTATTATAAGAAAAATTAAGCTATAACAAGCGAACTTATAATACGAAGCTGAACTTTATTTTAAAGACCTTCGGCATGGTACGCCTTCAGTCCACTATCTAAGAATTCTATATAATTAGAAATATCCAAATTATAAGCTTGAGCCGGAACAAGCTTTTGACCCTTAGAGTCTGCAATTACATAATAAGGTTGAGAATTAGTACCAAAAACTGAAGCTTGCATATCGCTCCATTTCTGTCCGATCCTCGATATCTTTTTACCACTAAACTTAGAAACATATTTTTCTGCCTCTTCCAGTTCGGTTTTATCATCTACATAAAGAGAAATTAAAACGAAATCCTGCTTAAGCCGCTTCAAGACTTCCGGATCCGGCCAAACAGAAGCTTCCATTTTCCGACAGTTAACACAACTCCAACCCGTAAAGTCAATTAATACAGGCTTATTAACCTCTTGAGCATAATCAAGCCCTTCTTGATAATCATAGAATGCATCTAAGCCATGAGGCGCATGAAAAATATCAGCATATTTCCGACCTGAAGCATCTTCGTCCGCCGCACTAATTCTACCAATACTTCCATAAGTTAACTTGTTCAGGTCAAAATCCTGTGTGGGCTGCGGAGGCAGCCAGGCACTAATACCCTTCAATGGTGCGCCCCACATACCTGGAACCATATAAATAGTAAAAGAGAATATCAGCATAGCAAAAAATAACCGTGGTAAAGACAATATTTTAATATCATCCGATGCTGACAGTTTAATTTTTCCTAATAAATATAAACCAAATACTCCGAAGATTACAATCCACAATGCTAAAAATACCTCACGATCTAGCACCCCCCAATGGTATGCCAAATCCACATTGGAAAGAAATTTAAACGCCAAGGCTAATTCTAAAAAGCCCAAAGATACTTTTACGGTATTCAACCATCCGCCTGACTTCGGCATCTCTTTTAAGAAAGCCGGGAAAAGAGCAAAAATTATAAAAGGAATAGCTAATGCAATGGAAAAACCTAACATCCCAATGGCTGGCCCTAACAAAGTTCCTTTTGATACAGCCTCTACCAATAAATAACCGATAATAGGTCCGGTACATGAGAAAGATACCAAGGCCAATGTAAATGCCATAAAGAAGATTCCGATCAATCCACCCTTGTCAGACTTTTCATCCATTTTATTCACAAAACGAGAAGGTAGGGTAATCTCAAACGCTCCTAAAAAGGAAATAGCAAAAATAATAATGATAGCAAAAAATAGAAGATTAAATACCGCACTACTCGCTGCCTCATTTAATGCAGAAGCACCAAAGATTAGGGTGACGATCATCCCCAAGGCTACATAAATTACAACAATGGATATTCCATAGATAATTGCGTTCCAGACACCTTTTGTCCGACTACCACTTCGTTTCGTAAAATAAGACGTAGTTAATGGAACCATCGGATAGATACACGGCATTAGAAATGCCGCAAACCCTCCAATTATCCCGGCGATAAAAATACCCCACAGGCTTTGACTTTGAGAAGAATCATCCTGATTATTTACATTATCTGTGGTTCCTGATGCAATTGTACTTGAATCATTTGCCAAAGAAGAATTATTCCCTGATAAAGTAGATTCTGCTTCTGTAGAACCAGAATCCTGTTGCATTTCCACAGGTAAGGAAACAATATTAGTTGACTTATTGATATTGAGGCTTTCTGATACCGGTGCTCCACTTGATTTAATTGGATCTGAACTAGCTAAAGAAACAGCATTTGACGCGTCAACAGAAATAGTAAAAGGAACTTCTTCAGGCGGTAAACAATGGCTATCATCACATGTCATAAACTCCAACGTTCCCTTTACTGTAACCTTTGGCTGAGTTAGTTTAATCTTTTGTGAAAACTTCACTTCCTTTTTATGCCAGGAAATCTGCATTTTAAACGTTGGGTCAAAGCCGCCTACCGCCTTCGGACTCTCACTTACAGTTCCATCCAACGCATAACCAATATTCTTCTCAAAACTAAATGAAGTTGGAATAGGTCCTCCTTCTTCAACGAATTGAGAATATACGTGCCATCCTGGTGCTATGTTTGCCGTAATAACAAGTGTTGCACTGCTCTTCGTAATATTTTCAGCCTCAAATTTCCAGGTAACGGGCGTATATATTTGCGCATTGACAAATAAGCCTAACCAAAGTAGAATAAATAGCGAGAAAATCTTCTTCATAACCTCTTCTTAAAACACAAACTCAATCTCTTTAAAATTAAATCTTGCCGAGTGACCGTTAAAATCAACAATTAACTGTCCATCATCTGCAACATCGATAATTTTTCCTTCAACAGAGACACCATCCAAATTAAACTTTCTGACCTTGTTTAACCCATAGAGCGCCCCTTTATAAATTAGCTCCAGATCTGTAATTCCCTGGTTCTTTAATTGAAAATAATGCTTTTCAATCGACTTACAAAGGTCGTATAATAAGTCTGTTAATATGTATTCACGATGTAATAATTCCTTTATAGAACAAGCATTTTTTAGTCCAAAAAAATCCTCCTGATTCACATTAATTCCAATACCCACAATAGAATCCTTCCAGTCATTCCCCTGCAATATGTTCTCAATTAGAATCCCTCCTAATTTAAGATCTCCTACATAAATATCATTTGGCCATTTAATCGCTAACTCATCTCCAAATAGGGGATAAAGAGCTTCATAAATAGCGACACAAATTACAATGTTAATATTAAACTGCTGAAGCGGACTTAAAAAAGATGGTTTTAATAAGATACTAAAAGTGAGGTTTTTACCCGGTTCAGATAACCACCTATTTCCAGATTGTCCTCTTCCTCCCGACTGTTCTTCTGCCATTATAACAGTACCTTCATTAAATGGCGCAGATTTTGACAGTTCTACTTTTAAGTAATCATTTGTAGAAGAAATACTCTTCAATGTAATAAATTTTTGACCACTAAAAAATGATGAAAAAGTGTTACTTTGCAAGTGTTCAGTTAAAATAAATAGTAAATAATTGTCAAAACTAATATAATTAATGACAAAAAGTAGAAATCAAAATGAATCAACATACATTTCTGAAATCATCGTACATGGTCTTCAAGAGAAAAAAGGAAACGAGATCGTTCGAGTTGACCTTAGAAAAATAAACAGTTCAGTGACAGATTATTTTGTAATCTGTCATGCAGATTCCTCCACTCAGGTTCGTGCATTAGCGGATAGCGTTGAGAAAGAAGTTTACAAAGCTTTACATCAAGATCCTTGGCATAAAGAAGGCTTCGAACAAGGCGAATGGGTTTTACTAGATTATGTAGATGTAGTTGTACATATCTTTAAAACAGAAAAACGTCAACATTACGGTATCGAAGATCTTTGGGGAGATGCCAAACTTGAAAATTATAAAAGTGCTTAATCCCTAATCTTAGGATACATAAAAATATAGAGCAACCATCAAGCGTTGTAATAATCTAACAGTTCAAGAATGAAAGAAAAATTTTCAAACCAGGCAAGTGGAAGAAAGAAGATTCCAAGCAAAAAAATTACTCCAAAACCGCCTCGGTTCAATATTATGTGGGTATGGATGGCTCTATTATTAGGCTTTTTCGTACTCCAATATGTATTTAGTGGAGATACTGCTAAATCCATCACCTATCAACAATTTGAAGAGAATATGTTAAATACGGGTGATGTTGATCACTTAGTAGCCTTTAAAAAGAACGAACTTATAGCCGTCGAAGTTTACATTAAAAAAGATAAACTGGACGACCCTAAATACAAGGAAGTCAAACCTCAGCCTAATGCTTTGAACATGTCTGCAGAAGCAGGTCCGCAATACATTTTTACGGACGGATCCTTTGATGCTTTAGAACGAAAACTAAATGCTGCACAAGCAGAAATCCCGCAAAATCAACGGGTAAGTCTAAAGCTTGAGGAAAGAAACAGTCCTTGGACAGGCTGGCTGCTTACGCTTTTACCATTTGTATTGATTATCGCCTTCTGGGTATACTTGATGCGTAGAATGGGTAATGGTGGTGGTGGTCCCGGTGGACAAATCTTTAATATTGGCAAATCGAAGGCCAAGCTTTTCGATAAAGAATCACAAGTTAATATCACTTTTAACGATGTAGCCGGCTTAGAAGAAGCCAAGCAAGAGGTTATGGAGATTGTGGATTTCCTTAAGAATCCAAAAAAATACACCAATCTTGGAGGTAAAATACCAAAAGGAGCCCTTTTAATAGGCTCACCAGGAACAGGTAAAACTTTATTAGCAAAAGCTGTTGCCGGTGAAGCTCAAGTTCCATTTTTCTCTCTATCAGGTTCAGACTTCGTAGAAATGTTCGTCGGAGTAGGAGCATCTCGTGTACGAGATCTATTTAAACAGGCAAAAGAAAAAGCACCTTGTATTATCTTTATCGATGAAATCGATGCGATTGGTCGTGCCCGTGGAAAAAACAGCATGATGGGCGGAAACGATGAACGTGAAAACACGCTTAATCAATTACTAGTTGAGATGGATGGTTTCGGAACAGATTCAGGGATTATTATTCTAGCAGCAACTAACCGACCAGATGTTCTGGATCCAGCTTTATTGCGTCCGGGACGATTTGACCGCCAAATATCAATTGATAAACCCGATTTAGTAGGCAGAGAGCAGATATTTAAAGTTCACTTAAAACCAATTAAACTAGCTGAAGGAGTAGATGCTAAAAAGCTATCCGCTCAAACACCAGGATTCGCAGGTGCGGAAATTGCCAACGTATGTAATGAAGCAGCCCTTATTGCTGCTCGCCGTAATAAAGAAGCAGTAGATATGCAAGATTTCCAAGATGCTATTGACCGGGTTATTGGTGGCTTAGAAAAGAAAAATAAAATAATTTCACCGGAAGAAAAACGCATAGTAGCGTACCATGAAGCAGGGCATGCTATTGCTGGTTGGTTCTTAGAGCACGTGGATCCATTAGTTAAGGTATCCATTGTACCTCGCGGTATAGCTGCACTAGGATATGCACAATATTTACCAAAAGAACAGTTCTTATATACCACCGAACAGTTAATTGACAGTATTTGTATGACCATGGGTGGCCGTGTTGCCGAAGACATTACATTTGGAAAAATATCAACCGGAGCTCAAAATGACTTAGAGCGCATTACCAAACTGGCTTATGCTATGGTAACTGTATATGGTATGAATCACCGGATTGGAAATGTTTCCTTTAATGAAGCACAAGAAGGTAATCAGTTCAATAAGCCTTATTCTGAGAAAACTGCTGAATTGATTGATGATGAAGTTCGGATGCTAATTGCAGATGCCTACGAAAGAACTAGAAAACTATTATTTGATAATAAAGAAGGTTTGCAAAAACTGGCTGATAAACTATTGGATAAAGAAATTCTATTCCAATCAGACTTAGAAGAGATATTGGGAAAACGACCATTTAATACACGTACAACTTATGATGAGTTTGTAAACAGCGGAGACGACGACCAAGATCAAATTGCTGAGAATCTGATTCCTGAGGCAATTACAAACCAACCTGATGTCGTAGAAAATAAACCTGCGAGCGATTCAGCACAAAGTGATAATCTATAAAATTAAAGGCTAAGGGCAATCGCTCTTAGCCTTTCTTCGATTTATGAAAGAATCTACCTCTAAAGAACAGATCTTAAAAAGAGTAAGGGCAGCCTTACTTGAAAAGAGAGATAATCCTTATTCGAACCTCGAAGAAACACCCTTATATCCTCCTTTTGAGGACCCTTTAGAAATAGTATTCGCAAAACAGTTTTCAGCCGTGGCCGGCAAATTTGTATTCTGTGATGGCGAGATCGATCTCATTGAGAATCTCCTGGCTTTGGCAGAAAAACATTCCTTACGAAAAATGTATGTGTGGGAACCAAAACTACAAGAACTATTACACCATTATGGCTTTCCCTTTTACAGCACTGATACTGATTTTGACAAAGCAGATGCGGGGATAACCTACTGTGAAGCACTGGTTGCAAGAAATGGAAGCATCCTTCTTAGCAATGCCAGCGGTGCCGGCAGACGGTTAAGCATCTTCCCATCCATACACGTAGTAATTGCTTATACTTCTCAACTGGTAGGCGATATTAAAGACGGCTTGGATTTCTTAAAAATAAAATATAAAGGCGAACTGCCGTCCATGATTAGTCTGGTTACCGGACCTAGCCGCACAGCCGATATCGAAAAAACTCTGGTACTCGGTGCACACGGCCCAAGAGAATTGTACCTTTTTCTGCTCGATGATTCCATCGTAAACGTCTAATAAGACGAATTCTCTTTAAACAGTATTTTTCTTAAAGACCTCGAGTTTACTATAAAAACTTTGTGCACTAATACTCTATTTAATTTTTATCTAAGTCTTTTCTTACTAAAATATTTAGTAAATTTGATAGATGGATTTCGAAAAAGAATATTTTAAAGGAAGGGGATCGCAAATTAACCCTAATAATAAATTTGCCCAGAACAAATATAAGGCAGAGTTTATTGAAGGACTCGACGAAGAGCTTCTGGAGAATTCATCTACTAAATTCTACCAAGAAACACCAAAGAAAATAATTAGTACCAATAGCAGTCCGGATCTCTTTTTCAGACAATCAATCAATCCTTATCAAGGATGCGAACACGGTTGTATTTATTGCTATGCCAGAAACTCACATGAATACTGGGGCTTTAGTGCCGGATTAGATTTCGAGCGAAAAATTATAGTTAAACATAATGCAGCAGCTTTATTAGAAGAAGCCTTTAATAAAAAGGGCTATCTGGCAGATACAATTGTATTATCTGGTAACACTGACTGCTACCAACCCATCGAACGCAAACTAAAAATAACCCGCTCTTTACTGCAGGTCTTTCAACGCTATCACCATCCTGTGTCTCTTATCACTAAAAACAACCTGATTATACGTGATATCGATATACTGAGTGAATTAGCCAAAGAAAACTTAGTACATGTAGCCATTACCATTAACTCTTTAAATGAAGAGCTAAGAATGAAGATGGAACCACGAACCGTAACAGCCAAAGGAAGGTTAAAAGTGATTGAAAAACTAAGCAATGCCGGAATTCCCGTTTTTTTAATGTGCGCTCCTATAATACCCGGATTAAACAGCGATGAGATGCCGCAGTTAATAAAATCTGCAGCCGAATGTGGGGCAAAATCTGCAGGTTTTACCCTGGTGAGACTTAACGGGGCAATCGCCGAAATCTTCACAGACTGGATAAACAAAACATATCCCGATCGGGCAGAAAAAGTACTTCACGCTATTGCGAATAGTCATGGAGGAAAATTAAATGATTCCGAATGGTCCCGCAGATCCAGAGGAAGCGGCCAAATGGCAGAAAGCATCCATAATCTTTTCTATCTTTCTCGAAAACGATATATGGGAGATGCTCATCTGCCACCTTTATGTAATGATTTATTTACACCAAAACAGGGCAAACAATTAAAAATGTTTTAATCAATAAAATAGCAAACCATTAAATTTTATTACCTTTCAAACATCTCAAATCATAGCTAGCAAATTGCTTTAAACAATCATAATGCAAGAATATCTTTTACAAACACCGGTTGCCAGTATTATTTTAGTATTTACTTTAGTCACAAGTATCTACACCTTTTCAAATCCGGAATTATTCGGGAAATTAATGCTCCATCCCTACAGCGTTAGCAGAGGCAAAAACGTATATACTATTTTAACAAGCGGTATTATTCACCGTGATTGGATGCATCTTGCCTTCAATATGCTGACCTTCTTCTTCTTTGCTTTTCCATTAGAACAACTGCTTGCACAGCTCAGCAGTTGGGGACATATCCAATTTCTCGTAATCTATGTAGTAGCTTTAATTTTAAGTGATATTACAACCATCATAAAACAGAAAGATAATTACAGGTACCACAGCTTAGGAGCATCTGGTGCTATTTCGGCCATTCTATTTAGCTATATCCTGTTCAATCCAACCATGTCGCTTTACCTGTTTTTTATTCCCATTCCTATTCCCGCTGTAATATTTGGTCCGCTATTCCTGGTTTACTGTGTATGGGCAGCCAATGCCGCACGTGACAGCATTAATCACGATGCTCACTTTTACGGAGCACTCAGCGGATTGAGCATAACAATCCTAATGTATCCACAAATTATAGGACACTTTATAAATGAAGTATTAGGAATGTTAGGATAGTCTTCCGAGATCAAAAAGAATTTATTCGTTCAAAAGCACCTTCACCTTTTCTAAGAGAATAAACTGCTGGTCCTTATCCTTAATAAAAGACATAGGATTTTCAGGGTCCTTGATAATCTCGAACAAGGTATAATCCCAGGGCTTCCAGAAATTTTCGATCACCTGTCCGTAGGTTTTAGCTTGCCAATTATCAAATACCGGACGAGAATTAACACCTAATAAAGACATGGGCTCAATATAAAAACGATCTTCAATAGAAGAGATCATATAATCAGGCAAACGATTAAAAAGATAGCATGAATAAAAGAATCGTCCGCATAGTTCTTCAAACTGGATGGGATGCAACTTCTGATTCTTTACAATGGATAGAATTTCTTCATGATAAGTTAAATTAGCTCCATTATCTTGCAAACAGGCAATGATACCCAAGTTCTTAATTCGTAAAGAATAAACCAAGGTGTTTATTTCATCCCGATAATTATAGGTATTCTCCGGATTATCAACTTCATAAACTAATATACTGAAAGGAAGGACAGTTTCATATTCAACATCTTCAATAAGCGACTGCAGCATGGCATGCAAATTTTTAAACTTATGAACCAAAGTCTGCGAAAAATTCATGTCTTCGCCACTTAATAGCTGCTGCCTGATCCCTACCTGTATCTCATTAAAAATAATACCGTACACCCATTTTGATATCCATTGAAACAGTGTTACTTTATCTAGTTCTTTTACACCTTCATAACCCTTTTCAAAAGCAATACGAACACGCTCATCCAATTCACTTAAGCATTCATATACTTCAGGAGAACAAGGCAATTTCAGATCGCTATAATTTTTATAACTTTCATCCAGCATTTTAAAAGGTTGATCACCGATATTATGCTCCTTTAAAATCCATTCCGGAAAAACTGCATAAAAAGATGGCTTATCAAGTTTAAGTCCACTTAAAAAACATGTATTATTATCGAATGTAAATTCATCAAAAGGATTGTACAGCTGTTTTTCCATGCGGTCAAAGATAACATTTATGCCCTTTCAAAAGTGTCAGTTAAAAGTTGAAATAAAAACAATAAATTCGCAACATAAAAATTAACAGGCTTTGCCCGAAAAATAAGGAGCGCAATGAAACCGAAAATTCACTTTTTTACAGAAGATATCGAGTTTAAATTAAAAAATAAAACACATCTTAAAAAATGGATTATCGACAGCGTACAGGCTGAGAATTCGTTCGTTGGAGAGCTTAATTTTATTTTTTGTTCGGATGAATACCTTTTAAAAATTAACCAGGAATACTTAAATCACGACACCTATACAGACATTATAACCTTTGACAGCAGTGAGGAAGAGAGCAAAATTTCCGGCGACATATTTATCAGCGCAGAAAGAGTGACTGAAAATGCCTCTCAATTCAAGATTGATCTCCAAACAGAACTGCATCGGGTAATTATTCACGGCGTATTACATCTTATCGGATTTCTTGATAAAACTCCGCATGATAAAGCGCTTATGACTTCAAAAGAAGATCAGTATTTAAACCTCCGCCCTTTTTAAAAAGGAAGTTCTCTTCTCTAATAATCCTCTATTTCTTTATTTAGAAAAGCAAATAAATGTTTGATACTTGATATTATTAGATCAAGAATTTAACAGGAGCTAAACAGGGTTCGAATAAGGGCATTACCACTGTTTGGTCCCTGTTTGACCCCTGTTTGGTCCTTGTTTGGCCCCTGTTTGGCCCCTGTATATCTATTTCAGGAATATTTAAAAATAAGGATGGTCTATACAAAGTTTTAAGATTTCTTTAAAATAAAAAAAGCTGTTCCGGAGAGGAACAGCTTTGTGTCTATTTAATTATTGTTAGTTTGTTCTTTTAAAGAAAAAGGTTTCTTTTTCTTAATGTAATTTTACTTTCTTAATCGAATTAATCACGACCTCCAAATAAGAAGCTCGCGTAATAAAGCAAGGTTGCCAATGAAGATAAAGCTGCCACAACATAGGTCATAGCTGCCCATTTTAAGGCATCTTTCGCGCCGCCATGCTCAACACTGTCGGCCATAACATCAGGGTTCAACTGAAGCCATGCCAACGCTCTTCTAGATGCATCGAATTCAACCGGTAAGGTAATAAATGTAAACATGGTAGTAATTGCTAAAGCACCTACACCAATTGCCAATACCAATGGATTTCCTGAAGAAAAGAACATCAAAACACCAATTATCAATACAATTGAAGTCATCCTGGATGCAATATTAACCATTGGAACCACGGCAGAACGAAGGGTAAGCCACGAATAAGCATTGGCATGTTGAACAGCATGCCCGCATTCGTGAGCAGCAACAGCTGCTGACGCAACACTTCTACCTTCATATACTTCCGGACTTAAGTTAACCGTACGATCAGCAGGATTATAATGATCTGATAATCTTCCTTGGGCAGATAATACCTGTACATCATAGATACCATTATCATGCAACATTTTTAAAGCAATATCCTTCCCACTCATTCCGCTTCTTAACGGAGTTTCGGAGTATTGTTTGAATTTGTTCTTAAATCTCCACTGTACTGCAAAACTTATAATAGCAATCGCTATAAACAATAACATTCCCATATTTTCTTCTATTTTTTAAATTTCAAATTATTTATTATTAAGATATCAAATTATATACCGTTGTAAAAATAACAGAATAAATGAGCAAAAAATGTGCTATTCTGTAATATTTTAATTATTCAGACCGATAAAGCTTTTTAAATACCTTAAATACTGACAAAATAACAGGGTTCTATTTCACCATCAATTTTACTACCTTTGATTTTTACTAATATTTTTATCAAATGGATTTCTTAATCATTGCGCTTCTCCTTATTTTATTTTTGTTTGTGGCTTTGTTATTTTTTAAAGGGCCAGGGAGTAAAAATGATAATGGAAGCATGGAACTTGAGCTGATAAAAAAGGATCGGGATGAGCTGTTAATACATTTAGCAAGGACTGAACAAGAAGTTATTAGTTTACAAGAGGAAAAGAAGAATATGCTTGCCATTTTAAAACAAGATAATGACCAATTACGAAATGATTTGGCAAAAGAAAGAGCTGAACATATCCAGGCACAAAAACAGTTGGAGAAAACCAATTCGTACTTTAATGCTCAAACTGAAAAAATAAACGAGCAGAAAGAAGAAATTAAATCTATTAAAGATCAATTAAACAAAGATTTTGAATTAATAGCCAACCGTATTTTACAAGAAAAAACAGATCGTTTTACAGAATCAAATCATAAAAATCTTTTCCAGATATTGAATCCATTAAAGGAGAACCTTAAGACTTTTGAAGCAAAAGTAGATAAGGTTTATAACGAAGAAACCAAGGATAGAAATTCATTAAAGGGTGCTGTAGAATTGTTGATTGAACAGAGCAAACAAATACAGGATGAGGCAAATAGCTTAACAAGGGCATTAAAAGGCAATAATAAAAAACAGGGAAACTGGGGAGAAGTTATTTTGGAGCGTGTATTGGAGCGATCGGGCTTATTGAAGGATCGGGAATATCGACTGCAAGCTAGTTTTACAGATAGTGAAGGACAACGTTTACAGCCTGATGCTATTATTGATTTACCAGATGATAAAAACTTAATAATTGACTCGAAAGTATCGCTGATTGCCTATGAAAGATGGATAAATAGTGAGCTTGAAGAGGAAAAAATAGAACATGCCAAACAACATCTTCAATCGGTTAAAAACCATATTATAGAGCTTTCTTCAAAAAATTACTGTGATATCTATCAAATAAATTCTCCAGATTTTGTGTTGCTATTTATTCCCATTGAGTCTTCTTTTAGCATGTCTATTAGTTTAGATGGTGATCTCTTTAATTTTGCCTGGGATAGACGGGTCGTAATCGTTAGCCCTTCAACTCTTTTAGCAACCTTAAGAACCATTGCTGGTTTATGGAAACAAGAACGTCAAAATAGAAACGTTATTGAAATTGCCCGGGAGGCTGGACTATTATACGATAAATTTGTAGGCTTTACTGAAGATATGGATAAGGTTGAAAAGCAAATTAATTTGCTTAGCCGAACTCATGATGATGCCCGCAAGAAACTTGAAACCGGACGTGGTAACATTATATCTAAAATTGAAAAGCTTAAAACCTTAGGAGCAAAAACAAGTAAAGGACTGGATCCAAAATATCTGGATGAAGATTTAATGGATGAAGATTAATAAAAAATTAATATTGTTCTTTTTTTCTAAGTGAATTCCATCCTTGAGCAACTAATGGATGTACTTTATTAGACTTAGAAATCATATCACATCCTGCCGATGATTCAGTAATATGCCCGATAACGGTTATATCCAATAAACCTTTTACCTTATCATAATCACTTTGTGGAATCGTAAATAAGAGTTCGTAATCTTCGCCTCCACTTAAAGCACAAACAGTAGGATCTAATCCAAATTCAAAAGCAGTATCATAGGTCATTGGATCTATGGGAATTTTTTCCTCATAAATTTTACAGCCTTTATTAGATTGTTTACAAATATGAAGTATTTCAGATGCTAAACCATCGGATACATCAATCATAGAGCTTGGCAGTATATCTTTTTCTGCTAATAATTCTACAATATCTCTTCTTGCTTCTGGTTTTAATTGTCTTTCAACAATATAATCCTTACCTTCTAAATCAGGTTGGATATTAGGATTATCCAAGAATATTTTCTTTTCGCGTTCCAATAATTGCAAACCTACATAAGCACCTCCTAAATCTCCTGAAACACATATTAAATCGCCTTCTTTTGCTCCACTTCGATACACTATTTTCGATTGATCAGCGTAACCAATACTAGTAACGCTGATAACCAAACCTTGCGCCGAAGCAGAAGTATCGCCTCCTACTAAATCAACATTGTATTTTTTACAAGCTATTAAAGCTCCCTCGTAAATCTCTTCAACAGCTTCTAATGGAAATTTACTAGATAAACCAATGGAAAAGGTAATCTGAGATGCCATACCATTCATGGCATAGATATCACTTAAATTAACCTGAACAGCTTTATATCCCAAGTGTTTTAGAGGTACATAGCGTAGATCAAAATGAATACCTTCTAATAATAAATCAGTAGAAATTAGTGTTCTTTTATCGGCAAAATCCAATACTGCAGCATCATCACCAATGCCTTTAATCGTAGATCTTTCATTCAGCACAATTGACTTTGTTAAGTGTTCAATTAAACCAAATTCGCCTAATTCCTCTAAATTCGTTCTTTCTTTATTATCAAACATGGTATTTCTTTCTAATATTTATTATAAACCTAATTGTGCTGATATTTCAAGCATTCTTTCAATTGGTTTTCTGGCACGTTCTATAACTTCCGGTTCTAAATCAATTTCAGGAAGTTCATACTTCATGCAGTTATAAAGCTTTTCAAGGGTGTTTAATTTCATATGCGGACAATCGTTACAAGCACATGCATTATTTGGAGGTGCAGGTATAAATGTCTTATCCGGATTAGCTTTTTGCATTTGATAGATAATACCGCTCTCGGTAGCTACAATAAATGTTTGAGCTGGATTTTCTTTGGTATATTTTAACAATCCTGATGTTGAACCAATATAATCTGCATTTTGAAGAATATGATTTTCGCATTCAGGGTGTGCTATCAATTTTGCCAGTGGATATTCTTCTTTTAATTTATTAATCTTTTCTTGAGAGAATATTTCATGAACCATACAGGCACCATTCCATAAAACAATATCTTTCCTACCTGTTTTTTTAATTACATAATCACCCAGATTCTTATCCGGACCAAAAATAATTTTTTGATCTAAAGGTAAACTTTGCACAATCTGAACGGCATTAGATGAAGTACAAACAATATCACTTAAAGCCTTCAATTCTGCTGTACAATTTACATAGGTAATAACTAAATGATCTGGATATTGCTCCTTAAATTTTGCAAACAAATGTGGCGGACAGCTATCTGATAATGAACAACCTGCCTTTAAATCGGGCAATAGAACTTTCTTTTTCGGAGATAATATTTTTGCCGTTTCAGCCATAAAATGAACACCAGCAAACACAATAACATCTGCTTCAGTTTTAGCTGCCTCTTGAGATAATCCTAAACTATCTCCAATATAATCAGCAACATCTTGTATTTCAGAATCTTGGTAATAATGTGCTAAAATAACGGCATTCTTTTCAAGTTTTAATTGCTTAATTGCCTCTACCAAATCTAATGAAGGATCAATTGCTTCGTCAACAAATCCTTTTTCATTTAAATCAATTTCGTAAGTTTCCATTTCTTATTTTAAACCCTTTCACAAAAATACATAAACTTAATGAATTCAATATTTTCATCTTTTAACATCTACAACAATAATAAAAACTATTTTATATAAAATTCTTTTATTGTTTATTATAGTGTTGGTTATGTGCATAAGAAGTGTCTTTATAATTTTGAAATATGTTTGTCATTTTATAGTTAACAGTTTCTTAACATTTCTATTACATTAATAGCTTGAAAATCAATTGCTATTTATTTAAAACTTTTTTAACTTAAAATTGTATGTGAATTTCTTTACCGTTAGATAGGAGTGAATAACTACCTTCTTTTGTTGTATAACTTTTATTAGTTTGTAGATAGTTTTGATTCTAATGTCAATTTTTCTAATTCTGATTATTGGCTAACGTTTAGTTCACATAAATTTCACACCTTTATGATAGTTATCCACTGAAATATTATAATTTAATTTTTGAAAATGAATGATGTTGATTTCTTAGTTGTAGGATCGGGTATTGCGGGGCTTAGTTTTGCTTTAAAAGCTGCTCAACATGGTAAGGTTCTTATCATTACAAAGGCAAATGAAGATGAATCGAATACAAAGTATGCGCAGGGTGGCGTTGCGGCAGTTGTGGATAAGTCTGATTCATTTGATAAGCATATAGCTGATACTCTGAATGCTGGGGATGGTTTATGTGATAAAAAAATTGTGGAAATAGTTGTGAAGGAAGGTCCGTCCAGAATTGATGAGATTATAGAGTATGGGACTCACTTTGACAAAACGCTTAAAGGTAAATACGATCTAGCTAAAGAAGGAGGGCATTCAGAAAATCGCATTCTTCATTATAAAGACATAACGGGTTTTGAAATTGAACGTGCTTTATTAGCGAAAGTGCATGAAAATAAGAATATTAGCATTTTAACTCATTATTTTGCTGTAGATTTTATTACTCAATATCATTTGGGAAAGCATGTAGATAAATATTCTCATGATATAAATTGTTATGGTATTTATGCTCTTAATACCAGAGAAAATAGAGTTGAAAAGTTTTTAAGCAAGGTTACTGTTATTGCAACGGGTGGTGCAGGACATATATATTCTAGTACAACTAATCCTGTTATTGCAACAGGGGATGGTATTGCGATGGTTTACCGGGCAAAAGGGAAGGTTAGAAATATGGAATTTATTCAGTTTCATCCAACGGCTTTGTATAATCCGGGAGAGTATCCTGCTTTTTTAATTTCTGAAGCTTTGCGTGGTTTTGGTGCTGTCCTGAGAAGATTGAATGGTGAAGAGTTTATGTTTGAGTACGATGAACGTGGTTCTTTAGCACCACGGGATATTGTAGCACGGGCAATAGATGCGGAAATGAAGAAGTCAGGTGAGGATTACGTTTATCTGGATATAACACATCGATCGAAGAATGAATTGTTAACTCATTTTCCCAATATTTATGCAAAATGTTTAAGTATTGGAATTGATTTAAGCAAAGATTTTGTTCCGGTAACACCAGCTGCTCATTATTTGTGTGGAGGAATATATGTAGATGAAGTAGGACAAACAACGATTAATCGTTTATATGCTTGTGGTGAATGTGCTTCAACCGGATTGCATGGTGCTAATAGACTGGCCTCAAATTCTTTGCTGGAAGCTACTGTTTTTGCGCATCGGATTTATGCAGATGCTATTAAAAATTTTGAATCGTATACGATTCCTGAGAATATTCCGGATTGGGATTCTTCTAATACACAGTTATCAAATGAAGAAATATTGGTAATACATAATCTTCGTGAAACTCAGAAAATTATGAGTGATTATGTGGGTATTGTGAGATCTGATTTTCGATTAGACAGAGCCATTCGGAGATTGGGTTTGTTATATGAGGAAACGGAGAGTTTTTATAAAAACACGAAGCTTTCTGTAAAGTTATGTGAAGTAAGGAATGTAATTCAGGTGGCCTATATTGTTATTAAAAGTGCTATGCTGCGTAAAGAAAGCAGAGGTTTGCATTATACAACTGATTACCCGAAACACGCTGAAGAAGTTCATGATACCGTGTTTTAATTTTTATTTATTTTATTAAATTTATGGCTTTAATACTTCCTGTAAAAGGTGTTCATCCGCTTGTTCCTGATGATTGTTTTGTTGCACAAAATGCTACTATTGTAGGGGACGTAATACTTGGTGATAATTGTTCTGTTTGGTTTAATGCAGTTATTCGGGGAGATGTGAATTCTATTCGAATCGGGCATCACAGTAATGTTCAGGATGGGGCTGTTATTCATTGTTCTTATAAAACGGCTTCAACTACCGTAGGTAATTATGTTTCTATCGGGCATAATGCATTAGTACATGGCTGTGTTATAGAGGATCATGTATTAATAGGTATGGGTGCGATTGTGATGGACCACGCGCTTGTAGAAGAGTATGTTATTATTGCTGCAGGTGCTATTGTTTTGGAGAATACTGTTTGCGAGTCAGGGTTTATTTATGCCGGGATACCTGCCAAGAAAATTAAACCGATTACTGATACACAAAAAACCATGTTAGATACATTACCCCATAATTATGTAATGTATTCAACATGGTTTGATTAAAATATTAGTCGCTTTCTTTAGGTGTAATGGTTCCTGATTTTATAAAAGGTTCTTCCATTCCATTATTTTCCGGCGTACTTTCTTCTATTATTTCTGTTTCTGGCGGAAGTAAATTACTGGTAGTTCCTTTAGCCGGGACGGTTACAATTTCTTCTTGTTCCCAGTTGGGTCTAATGGTTATTATTTTATTCCAGTACCATAATTGTTCCGGTTGTCTTTTTTCAGCAATACTCCCTGGGTCCCAAATTTTATTATTATTATCATCGTAGATTATTCTTACTGAATAATTTCCTCCGGGGAATTGTTTGTAATTGATCTTTTGTGAAGAGTTTATGTAATGTATAGCTGCAACCTGGGTCTTGTCTTCTTTAATTAATTCGACGATATAATTATTAGAATCCGGTAATTGTATATTTAAGATGATATCACCGTAATTTCCTGTATCATCGAATGTAAACTTTCTTTGCCCGGCTTGAGATTTTTCTCCAAAATGTCCGATGAATGCACCTTCTTCCAGTTCTAATACATAGGTTCTTCTTGAACGCCAGCGGTAAGTCAGGTTTGCTTTTCGTTGATTGGCGTTATCCAATGTTAGTTGAAAATTGTTTATTCGGGTAGAATCTTCAAGTAGTTTTATTTTTGAAATATCTGCAGACCCTATAGGTGCTGATGCGGTAAATACAACGTTTTTTATTGCATCAACACGTTGTGCAGATAGATTGTCAGATATGATTATAGTACGATCATATTTATCGTTTTTATTACGTCTTAATAAAATAGTATCTAATGGAATGGAGTTTTCACTTAGTTCAACTTCGAGGGTATCGAAGGTTAGTTCAGGTAACCACATAAAAGCGCTATCGCGCATTTTAGTAAATTCTATTATTTTATTGTCGTTTAAATCGGTGTTGTTTAAGATTTTTAGATCCGGGTTTGTGAGTGATTTATTGAAAGATAATAGGATCCTTCCTGTGTTTTCAATTTTTCTCTCCAGTACTCTAAAATTGACAGGTATTTCTTTAAAGGTGCTTAATTTAATACCGCTTATGTTTTTATCTAAAACTATACTATCTTTTAGAAAAGCTATTTCTTCGTCCGGACTGTTATAGATGCGATC
>Ga0160445_100394_pt1 | contig 24184 bp, 20 predicted proteins | sample HID1972M_E1MG_FD_108215 | JGI IMG/M metagenome (GOLD analysis project Ga0160445, IMG submission 108215) | Enriched pill bug-associated microbial communities from UW Madison campus, WI, USA - HID1972M_E1 MG | ecosystem: Host-associated > Arthropoda: Insects > Digestive system > Unclassified ... | reverse complement strand
TATTTAGAATTGAATTGGCCAAACCGGAGATCTCTGACGGCATAGTTGCCGAGAAAAATAGCGTTTGCTTTTTTTGAGGGATCTTTGCAATGATTTTCTTTACATCATTGATAAAACCCATATCAAGCATACGGTCCGCTTCATCCAAAACAAAAATTTCTATATTAGATAGGTTTAATGCTCTTTGATTTAGTAAATCAAGCAATCTGCCTGGTGTGGCAACTAAAATGTCAACTCCATTTCTTAGAGCACTGATTTGGCTTCCTATAGAAACGCCACCAAAAACAACAGTATGCTTTAATCCTGTATGTTTTCCATAAGAAGCAAAGCTTTCGCTAATTTGAATAGCCAATTCGCGTGTTGGACTTAAAATCAAAGATCTCAGTGTTCTGGAACCGCTATTTTTACCATGCAATAGCTGTAAAATAGGAAGAGCAAATGCTGCAGTTTTACCAGTACCTGTTTGCGCAATGGCCAAAAGGTCTTTTTTTTCTAATACAACAGGAATGGATTGTTCTTGGATAGGGGTAGGATTTGTATATCCTTCGTTCTTAACTGCCTTTAAAAGAGGCTCGATAAGATTTAAATGTTCAAATGTCAAATTGTAGTTTTTTAAGTATCATCCTTCTTTTTATCGGACAATTCCTTTAAAAAGAACAAGCAGGTCTGAATGACCCACTAAAATGATTATTTTTTGCAAAGGTACGTAAATTATTTAGAATCTATTTCTAAAAACAAAGCGTTACTTTAGAGGATCAACAAATCAATGATATGAAGACAGAAAAGGAAAAAATGTTAGCTGGAGAATTATATAACGCAACGGACGACCAGCTTACTAAAGAAAGAATGAAGGCCCGCTTGCTTACTAAAGAATTGAATGATAGCAGAAAAGACCAGGAAGAAGAACAAGCCTGCATTCTAAAAGAATTGCTTCCTAATGCAGGTGCAGGCTTGTGGATCGAAGCGCCATTTTATTGCGATTATGGAAGTAATATCATTGCAGGTGAAAAAGTATTTTTCAATTTCAATTGTGTGGTACTTGATGTAATGAAGGTTTCAATTGGAAGCAGAACGATGTTTGGTCCGAATGTTCAAATCTATACAGCAACTCATCCTATTGATCATAAAGTACGCGCCAGCGGACTTGAATATGCAAAGCCAATTATTATTGGTGAAGATGTATGGGTAGGTGGAAGCGCAGTTATCTGCCCGGGGGTAACTATTGGAGACCGAACTATAATAGGAGCAGGCAGTGTTGTCACCAAAGATATCCCTTCCGATGTTATCGCTGGTGGAAATCCTTGTCGGGTTATTCGGTTAATTCATCCAGATGAAAATCTGGTTCATTCAAAACCTAGTGATGAAATAAATTTATAACATGCGTCGCCAAGGTTACAATAAATCAAAGTAAGAATTTGCTTTGGTTTAATTCTAGAATCATTCTACTTTTCTTTTAGGTTAGTCTGCACTTAGTCTGTACTGAGTGTGTACTAAGTCCGTTGTTTTTGACAAAAATACAGACTCAGTACAGAATATAAACTGACTAAAATTGAATTGAATACGTATAACTGTAGAGTTAATATTGAATAATTCTACATGTATTGTAATGGCCTTTCATTTATTAGACCCTTCAAGGAATGAAATTGATTCAGCTTTAAAACTATTATTAGATTGTTGGATTTATAGAGCTCTAATTCATACGGTTATTTATAAAATAATATTTTTTTAAATTAGTTTGAAGTTTAACTATTATATTCTTATCTTTGCATCCGTAAAAAATGGAAAAATTTAATATATCAAAGGACACAAGGGAGTTAATAGATGCGATCTTTAATTTACGATTGTGCATGAAGCAATATATTCAACGAAAAATCAGAGAAGATCAAATTGATCTCACTTATGAAATGCTTCAGGTTCTAACTGTTTTATGGAGGACAGGGCATTCGAATCAACAGGAAATTGCTAATAGAATTCAAAAGAACAAGGCAAGCCTGACCTCTTTGCTTGATAATCTTACCAAGAGGAATTTAATTATCCGTACAGAAGACCCTTCAGATCGTCGAAACAAGATAATCTCCCTTACCAAAATAGGAAGAGAATATGAAATTCAGTTCAAACCTATTTTGGATGGCTTTTATCAATCCATTCAGGAAGGACTTTCCAAGGAAAAACTTATAGAGGTTACAAATGTTCTAAAGGTTATGCAAGATAATTTAGCTTAGGTTCATTTTTTTTACGAAAATAGTTTGATATTTAACTGTATACAATTAAACTTTAATGAAAACATTACTTTATTTTTTATTTTTTATTTTTTTTCTTCCGGGCATTTCTAATGCGCAGCAAGAATCTTCTCAAGATTCTCTGTTTAAAGTATATAGCATCGACGAGCTATTTGGCTTAACGATACAGAATAATCAATCGCTCAAGATTAGTGCCTCAGGACTTGGTATAGCTAAACAAGGTGTAGAAGTAGCCAAAAACCAACGTTTACCTAGCGTTTCAACTTCCTTAACAGCTGGATACGTGGGAGACGCTTTATTGATCGAAAAGGATTTTTCTAAATCGACAAGGGTCCCGATGCCGCATTTCGCCAATAGTTTTGCCTTGGAAGCCAGCCAGTTGATATTTAATGGAAATGCTGTAAATAATACAATAGCTTCCGCTTCTCTGCAAGAACAACTAGCAGAATTGGATCTTGAAGAAGATAAGCTCGATATAAAATTGTTGGTGGCTAGTAATTACTTCGATTTATATAAACTGTATAACCAACGAGGTGTTTACTCGAAAAATATTGAACTCGCAGAGTCAAGGTTGTCTCAGATTGAAAAGTTATATAAACAAGGGATGGTAACCCGTAATGATCTTATCCGTAGCCAATTACAAATTGCTAATCTTGAACTGGCCGTAGAGCAAATCAATAATGATATTAATATACTCAACAAACAATTGACTACGGCAACGGGTTTGGCAGAGAGTACCAATATCTTGCCTGATACCAATATTTTGAAAAGAGAACTCCAGATGTCTAAGTTAGCTGAATATCAAACAGAAGCTCAACTGAATTACCCGTCGATAAAATCGGCCGAAGTAAATAACAAGCTTGCTGAAAAAGGCTTGCAAATTACCAAAGCAGAACGGTCACCCGTACTATCTCTTTATGCAGGCAATAATTTGCAGCGTCCTTTAACATCAAGCAGTCCAGCTGTAGACATGTATAGCAATGGCTGGCAGGCTGGCCTTCGTCTTTCCTTTAATATCGGTGCACTTTATACTGCTCCACGCGATATCAAACTAAGTAAATTGAAATTAGAACAATCAAGGCAGTTTGAGTTATTAGAAAGACAGAATAGAAGCATTACTGTAAACGCGGCATATATTAAGTACAATGAGGCTATCAGTACAGCGCAAACACTCGAGCAAAATTTGAGCCTTGCCAATGAAAACTATCGCATCATTGAGAAAAAATACCTCAATCAACTGGCTTTGATAATAGATATGTTGGATGCGAGCAACGCCAAGTTAGAAGCTGAACTGGAGCGCACCAATTCAGAAATCAATATTCTTTTTACCCATTACAAGTTGCAAAAAGAAATTGGTGCATTATAAAAGAAGATTTTAGTACTAGATTAAAAATAAAGATTATAAAAAAAAAGATGTCTGATAAAAATTTGAAACAACGTAAAGCAGGGAGAAATAATTTATGGATTACACTGATTAACCTCGGGGTATTTATAGTTGTTGCTGTATTATTGCTTTGGGCAGTGAAGGAATATTTACATGTTGGGGATAAAAATTATACAAATGATGCTCAGGTAGAGGCATATATTAATCCGATTAATACACGGGTTTCCGCTTATATTAAGGAGATAAGATTTAAAGATCACCAAGCTGTAAAGAAAGGAGATACCCTTATCATTCTGGACGATCGGGAAATCCAAACTCAGCTTGGCCAGGCTGAAGCAGCTTACATGAATGCTGTTGCGGGTTTAGGTGTAACTTCTTCTTCGGTTAATACGGTTAGCAATAGTGTAGCAGTAATGGAATCAAATATTGCTGAAGCAAAGGCCAGGTTATGGAATGCCGAGCAAAATTTCAAACGCTATGAGAGCTTGGTCAATGACGAAGCTGTTACACGATATCAATATGACCAGGTGAAAACCGAGTATGACGCTCAAAAGGCCCGCTATGAATCCTTATTGAATCAACGAAAATCTTCAAATCTATCTATTACTGAAGCAAGGAGTAGAGTAGGCGTTAATGAGGCAGAGATTAAACGGACCGCCTCTGCTTTGGAAATGGCAAAGCTTAATCTTTCCTATGCTGTAATTACAGCCCCTTATGATGGGATTTTGGGTAGAAGAACTGTTAATGAAGGGCAATTACTTCAAGCAGGGCAACAAGTGGTTACCTTAGTTACTAACGATAATAAATGGGTAGTAGCTAATTTTCGTGAGAAGCAAATGGCAAATGTACAGGTTGGAAAGAAGTTGACAATTTCTGTTGATGCATTAGGCGGAAAAAAATATGAAGGCGAAATTATAGCTATTTCAGAAGCGACTGGTTCTAAATTATCGGCAGTTCCGGTAGATAACTCAACCGGAAACTTTGTGAAAGTGCAGCAGCGTATTCCAGTTCGGATAGAGTTCACCAAGGCTAATTCGGTAGAGGATCTGGAATTATTACGTGCAGGGATGAATGTTGAAATTACATTTAAATAGAAGATATGTATAATAAGGGATTATTCCATCCTTGGGTACCCAAATCTATTCAGCTTTTGCTGATTTTTATCATGACCATTCCGGTGTTGGCAATAAACGGCATATACACGGCGAATGTTACGAATATGTATTCTAGCCTTGGTATAGCTGTAGAGGATCTGATGTTTGCCTTTTATGCGAATACCATTGGTATGATCCTGGCTTATGGTATTCTTTATAAGGTGATGAGCCATTTCAGGGGAAAAGAGCTTTTAGTAGGGTCTTTTCTAATTGTCGCTTGTTTGAGCATGATCATTAGTCAAACGGAAAATTCCCTCGTTATTATCGCTTGTAGCTTCTTAATGGGCTTCTTCAAGATGTTTGCCATGATCAAGCTCATTATACCCATTATGCTGATCATCTCACCAACTGGGGAAAGAGCCAAGTTTTATGCGGTGTTTTATCCAGTTGCCATTGGCCTAGGGCAATTAGCTGCTTATGCAACAACATTGGTCGCCTATCATTTAGATTGGCACTATGTTTATATTATTTCGGCAATAATTTTATTTGTCTGCGCTTTAATATGTATAGTTTTTATGCACAACAAGCGGGCGGGTAAGAAGATCCCGATGAAAGACATGGACTGGTTAAGTATGGCTTTATTAGCCATTTCTGCTTTGCTATTAGATTATTTATTAGCTTATACAAAACAGCAAGGTTGGTTTACTTCATCTAATATACAGTTTGCTACCATTGCCTTTTTTGTTTTTCTGGGTTTGTTTTTGCTCCGGCAAATCATTTTAAAAGACCCTTATTTACCGCTGAAAGTGTTTGGTACCCGCAATGTTGCTTCGGGCATGATCATCATTCTTTTAATGGGCGTGTTTTTGGGTGCCGGTTCTTTGCAAACTGCCTTTACAACCCTATTGGGTTATGATAGTTCTACCAATGCGCTGTTGAATCTGTCTATGCTCCCCGGAATCATTTTGGGTGGGATGATGAGTAACTATTGGAGAAAGAAAGACTGGTCAATGAAGTCTATTCTGTTCATTGCTTTTCTGTGCTTCCAGTTGTATGCAGTTATGATGTATTTTATGGTTGCATCTGTTATCCAAATTGAATACCTGATTTTACCCAATGCAATAAAGGGTCTGGGGATGTGTCTTGTCTTTATAGGATGTTCTTTATACTTAGTTAATAAGCTATCAGCAACCGAAATCATACCTGTATTATCCATATATGTTTTATTTCGAACCTTTGTAGGAACAGCTTTTTTTAGCGCCATCATTTCCTGGGCTATGTATAAACTCCAACTGCAAGGTATAAGTGACCTTGCCTCTGGAATGGATGCCATGGATCCTTTTGCTGCTTTGCGGGGTGGTGAGATGAATCTCTATCAAAGTGTACAAGTACAGTCAACATTAATAAGTATCAAAGAGATTTTTGGTTATATTAGCGTAGCAGGAGTGCTGATTCTGACGTTTATTTTACTTCATCCTTTTGAGCATATGCATCATCGTAAATTGATCCTCGCTCGCAAGCGTTTTAAGGGTTATTCCATAGAAGGATATAGAGAACACGGAAAGCCTGAGCCTGAAGTTAGCTCTGCTGAAGCGGCGATGCCTGCTTCAGGTGTATAAGAACAGAATAATTTTCTTCCATGATGTAAATTTCATATATTGCAGAAGAATTGCACGGGGTGCTTAATCAATAGATTAGGCTGAGATAAAACCCGATACCTGATTTGGATAATGCCAACGTAGGGATGCAGCATAAGATATTTCCATTTTAAGCTCCATTGTCTTTTGGTATTAAAAGAATTTGGGGCTTTTCTTTTTAATACAAAAATCGGAAATGGAAATACAAAAAAAAGAATTCGGACTTATTCCTAAAAGTCACACCAATTGGCAAAGCAGACCCGAATGGTTCTTCAATCGGGAACATACCGATACCTATGAACAATGGTATGAAGGCCGTTACAAACGTGCCGAGATTTGGCAAAAGAAAGTCATGGAACAACTGGTGTCCAAAGACAAACGAGTTAAAACATTATTGGAATTTGGTTGTGGAACCACACGTTTTACACGTTGGTGGAAAGAGATTGGAATTGAAGCAACAGGTGGTGATATTTCTCCATTAATGCTTTCTCAGGCAATTCATTTATTTGAAGGTGATTTGGTAATGGCAGATTCACATTATATGCCTTTCAAAGATCATACGTTTGATTCGTTAGCTTTTATAACCACTTTTGAATACTATAAAGACCCTGTAAAGGTAATCAGAGAGGCTGCAAGAGTTGCCAAATATGGTATTGCCATGGGAATGATGAATCGTAATTCCCCAAAAGTTCTTCGCAGGAGAGTGCAGCAGGTCTTTGGTAAAAATCCGTTTTACGTTACCGCGACCTTTTATACGCCACAAAAACTAACAGAAATTATACATGAGGCACTCCAGGGCAGAGATTATACAATTGAATGGACATGTACTGGTTTGCCAAAGTGGTTTCCGGTAGAACAATGGAGTTTGCCTTATGGAGACTTTTTCGGGCTGTATGTAACGTTGAACGATGTTGGATAATCATGAAAGAGCTTGGAAAAATTCAACATGGCTTTTTTGATGAATCTATTCTTCAAAATTGCGGATATAAAAGAGGTGAAGTTAGTACCGGACCCGGTTTTGGTGTTGACGTAGCAGTTATAGATTTGCCCAATGGTCTTGCCATGGCAGTGGCCAGTGATCCTTTATCGCTTATTCCGTCTTTAGGTTTAGAAGAATCGGCTTGGTTATCTGTTTATCTAATGGCAAATGACATTGCAACTACCGGTCATTCACCCATGTATGCACAATTTGTATTGAATCTTCCAGCACATTTTTCTGCGGCAGATTTTAAAACTTATTGGAATCATATTCATACGTTTTGTAAAAGATTAAAAATTGCCATTACAGGAGGGCATACAGGTTTTATTGAAGGACAAAACTCAACAATTGCAGGAGGAGGAACATTGACAACTATTGCTTTAAAAGAACATATTCTGGTGTCTAAATCTGCAAAAGCATCGAATGTGATCTTAGTGACCAAACAATGTGCTATTTCCTCTTCGGCGATCTTGGCAATGAGCTTTCCTGAAACTATAAAAAATAAATTAGGAAAAGAGGTACTTGACAAGGGTTGTGAATTATTTTATAAAACATCATCTGTTGACGATGCAATCATAGCGGTGGGAAAAGAAACGAAGCTTTCTGAAGTGACTGCAATGCACGACGTTACCGAAGGAGGCGTTTTAGGCGCAATCTATGAGATAGCAATAGCATCAGGGAATGGTGCACATATCTATAATGATTATTTACCTATAGGTGAAACCCAAAAACAAATATGCAGCCTGTTCTCAATTGACCCCCGATATTCAATTGGAGCGGGGTCCATGATAATTACAGTAGAAAAGGGCATTGAAAACAATGTAATTAAACGTCTACAGGAACAGGGTATTGAATGTGTCGTTGTTGGAGAATTAACTGAAAAGAAAAAAGGAATTAAGTTAATTGATAAAAACGGAGAAGTAGATATGCCTTATTCTGGTATAGACCCCTATTGGGCTGCATTTTTCAATGCCTATAAAAAAGGATGGAAGTAGATATGAAAGAGAATCGGATCTCAGGAGGTGTTTATTTGGTACTAGACCCATCGATGGACCGACTGGCTCTTTTTAAAAAGTTGGAACAAGCTTTAAAAGAAGGAATTGCAGTGGTTCAAATTTGGAATAATTGGGGTGCATCCATTGACAGGGAAAAAATAATTGTTGATATATGTGCTATGTGCCATGCTTATCGTATTCCTGTGCTAATAAACAATGCGTGGGAGTTGCTTAATTCTTTGCCATTAGATGGTGTTCATTTTGATGTAGTTCCCGATAATTATGCGCTAATTAAAAGATCCATAAAAAAAGATTGTATAATCGGACTTACATGTAATAATAATTTATCGGATGTGGAATGGGCAGAAAAGAATGCTTTAAACTATATTTCCTTTTGCTCGATTTTTCCTTCCTCAACAAGTAATAGTTGTGAATTGGTTTCATTCGATACGGTAAAAGAAGCCCGTCAAATAACTTCAATGCCTATATTTTTAGCAGGGGGAATACAGTTAGATAACATGGAAAAATTAAAGGGATTGGATTATAACGGTGTTGCTATAATCTCAGGAATAATGAATGCCGTAAATCCTGCTCAAGCCACAAAATTATATTTAGGATTATTAAACAAAAAATATCATGAAGATAACAACCATTAATAAATTATGCTGCCCTTTTGATAAAGCAGATCTAGCCTTGCAAATTTTTGCACAAGATTTAGAACAAAATATTCTTGAAGGATTACTTACTTGTAAAACATGTGAAAGGTATTATCCTATTGTTAAAGGAATACCCATTATGAGCCCAGATGAATATAGAGAATTTAAACTGGAACAACCTTTAATTGACAATTGGAAGAACCATTTACAGGGTAAAAAAACTGAAAACTTTCGTTTAACTAATTCTGAAACGTAATAACAACAGGCTGTAACCGTATTCTTTTTATTTTGAACATGACACTACAGGTTGCAAGGTAAAAATATATAGACTTTCTTTACCGTCTTCTATGTACCATTTATAAACATCTATTGAAGTATAGTAAATGATATAGATTTATACAATGCGACAATTAATATTTCTATTAAGCTAAAATTTTAATTAACACACACATGACAGGTAAATTATCTATTGCATTCTTTTTTTTATTGATTAGCTTCTCGTTAAAAGCACAGCAAGGTGAACAGGAAGATGAAATTGTTGTTAAAAAAGTTGCAGACTATGTTTTAAGTAAGGCAGATTTTTCATTTATAGATCAAAAAAATAATAAAACATATACCAAAACAAGTGATATTCCTAAAGGTGTAGAAGTTGATTTTAAAACTACTTACGGAGCTTGGCATTATTCAAATGGAGTAATAAATATGGCCATGTTAAACTTGGCTGATTTTACCGGTGAACAGCAATATTTGAAATACGCTGAGGATCATGTAGCTTTTGGCTTTGATAATTATAAATATTTTCAAAACAGTTTTAAAAATGACAGGCCACATCACCGTTTTCCATTTGGACAACTTTGGACGATGCAAGAGTTAGATGATTTTGGCGCAATGGGTGCCAGCGTTTTGGATGTATATAAACATGTTCAACGCAAAGAATATAAAACGTATATAGAGAATAGTGCAAAACGTATGAGCAATGGCCAAGTACGAATGGCCGATGGCACACTTGTTCGCTCATTTCCTCTTGATAAAACTTTATGGGCAGATGATCTGTATATGAGCGTTCCTTTTTTATCAAGAATGGGCGTGTTTACAGGAGAAAATAAATATTTTGATGATGCGGTGAAACAGGTGCTTAATTTTGATAAATATCTTTGGGATGAAAACAAAGGCATTTATTACCATTGCTATTATACAAGTACGGAGCAAAACGGTGTAGCTCATTGGGGTCGCAGTAACGGTTGGCTGGTAATCGCGCAACTTCACTTATTAGATAGATTACCGAAAGATCATCCTCAAAGACAGGCTGTTATAGAGAACTTGCAAAAGCAATTAATAGGTTTAGCCCGCTATCAAGATGCAGATGGATTATGGCATCAATTAATTGATAAACCCGATTCATATGCTGAAGCTTCAGCTTCTGCCATGTTTATTCAAGGATTTGCTAAGGCAATCAATGAAGGATGGCTTGGAGAAAACTATGCGTCTGTAGCATTAGTAGGTTGGGAAGGATTTAAAAAGCATTTTATTACTGATGATGGACAAGTAAAAGATATTTGTGTCGGAACCGGTATTAAAGATGATCTTCAATTTTATTACAATCGTCCGGCTCTTTCAAACGAAAAGCATGGGGTTGGTACAGTGATCGATGCAGGAATTGAGATCATTAAATTAAAAAGAAAGCTTGCTGCTCTTAAATAAAAATACCAACTTTATTTTATGAAGCTATTAACCAAAATCGTTCTTAATATATTCTTTTTTTATTTCTTTTTATTTTTTACCGCATTTGCTCAAGACCCTGAATGGGTCTCTTTTGTAGGTCTACGTAAACTGACAATACCTGAAAATGAAATTTATGTTAATGACTATGGCGCAATAAATGACGGACAAACTTTAAATACGTCAGCCATTCAGAAAGCGATAGATGAGTGTGCAAATCAAGGTGGAGGGAAAGTCGTATTTAAACCAGGTAAATACCTAACAGGATCTATCTATTTAAAATCGAATGTTGAACTTCAAATTGACAATGGAGTTGTGATATTAGGAAGCCAGGATATTAAAGATTATCCTGAAATTCCTACGAGAGTTGCGGGAGTAGAAATGATGTGGCCATCTGCCTTAATCAATATCATTGATCAAAAGAACGCTGCAATAACCGGTAAGGGAATTATTGATGCGCAAGGAAAACCTTTTTGGGACGCTTATTGGTCTTTGCGTAAAGAATATGAATCCAAGGAGTTACGCTGGATAGTAGATTATGACGCTAAAAGACCACGGACTTTACTGGTTGACGGTTGTTGGGATATACTCGTAGAAAATGTAACATTTCAGCGTGCGGGGTTTTGGACAGTTCATATTTTGTATTCATCGTATGTAACAGTGGATGGAGTTGTCATACAAAATAATATAGGCGGACATGGCCCAAGTACTGACGGAATTGATATTGATTCTTCGTCGTGGATTTTAGTACAAAATGCTGATATTGATTGTAACGATGATAATTTCTGCATAAAATCTGGAAGAGATTGGGATGGTTTACGCGTAAATAAGCCTACAGAATATGTATTAATTCAAAATAGTATATCCCGAAAAGGAGGCGGACTTATAACTTTTGGAAGTGAAACTTCAGGAGGGATGCGCCATATAATGGCCAGAAATCTGGAAGCTCATGGAACACAAGTAGGTATCCGTTTTAAATCAGCCAAAAACAGAGGGGGCATAGTAGAGGATATACAAATTGAGAACATAAGCATGGATAGTGTTGGCGTAGCAATTGAAATAACTCCGAATTGGAACCCATCTTATAGTTATTCTACGTTGCCAAAGGGCTATGATATTAAGGAGGTTCCGGAACATTGGATAAAAATGCTGGAACCTGTATTACCTGCAAATCGTGGTATTCCAATATTTAGGAATGTTGCCATTAAAGATATAAGGGTTAAAAATGCCAAACGGGCAATAGTTGCGGACGGCCTAAAGGAAAATCCATTACTAAATTTTAGTTTTAAAAATGTGGCCATTGAAGCTGCCGAAGCAGGTATAATTAAAAATGCCGAAAATTGGAGTTTTGAAGGAATTACCATCAATTCAAAAAAAGGGGAGAAGGTTAGAATTACTGACTCCAAAAATGTTTCGCTTTAAAATAAATTAAATGAAAATTTCAAAATGCAAATCACCTTTTTTAAGGTTTATTTTAGTGCTCATAAGTTTAGCATTTATATTACCCTCTTGTTCTATTTTGTCAAACAAACATACAACATGGACATCCGTAGAGCAACCACTTAAAGAAATTGATAAAATTAGGCAGCAGATAAAGGCTCCCAAATTTCCTGATAAGGACTTTTTAATTACCGATTTTGGAGCTATTGGCGACGGACAAACAAAAAATACCGAAGCATTCAAAAAGGCAATAGAGGCTTGCAACGAACAAGGAGGAGGTAGGGTGGTAGTGCCTTTTGGTACTTTTCTAACAGGTGCCATTTATTTAAAAAGTAACGTAAACCTTCATTTAGCCGATAGTACCACCATACTCTTTAGTAGGGATAGTACTGATTATCCTATAGTTTTTACCCGTTGGGAAGGAATGGAATTAATGAATTATTCTCCCTTTATTTATGCTTATGGAGAAGAAAATATTGCTATAACAGGAAACGGAACGTTAAATGGAAATGCTGATAATGATAATTGGTGGTGGTGGAATGGGGCAGAGCATTTTGGAGGTAGAAAACATATAGGTTACCAAAAGGCAGCCAGAGATTCTTTGCATACATTAAACGATCTTCAGACTGATCCACGAACCCGTGTTTTCGGTGATGGCCATTATTTGCGGCCTAATTTTATCCAACCTTATCATTGTAAAAATGTATTGATTTCGGATGTTAAAATAATTAATTCTCCGATGTGGAATATCAATCCTGTGTTATGTGAAAATGTAATTGTAGATAAAGTCAAAGTTATTTCACATGGACCAAATAACGATGGGTGTGATCCAGAATCTAGTAAAAATGTTTTGATTAGTAATTGTTATTTTGATACCGGCGATGATTGTATTGCTATTAAATCCGGACGGGATGGTGATGGAAGAAGAATCAATGTGCCTGCAGAAAATCATATTATTGAAAATTGTTATATGAAAGACGGACATGGTGGAGTGGTTATTGGAAGCGAAATTTCTGGTGGGGCCAAAAATATCTTTGCACTAAATTGCACAATGGACAGTCCGCAATTAGATAGGGTATTGCGATTAAAAACAAGTTCTAGTCGGGGAGGCACTATTGAGAATGTTTTCATGAAAGATATTAAGGTAGGCACATATAAAGAATCTGCTGTGAGGTTTAATATGTTCTATGAAAAGCCCGGCGATTTTATTCCTGTTATTCGGAATGTATGGGTAGAAAACATGAAAGTAGAAAAAGGTGGTAAATATGCTTTAATGGTAAACGCTTATGAAGAATCACCCGTTGAGAATTTCAGAATGGTAAATTGTATAATTAATGGTGTTGAAATCCCTTTAAAGGTAGATCATGCGAAAAATATGGTTTTTGAAAATGTAATTATTAATGGAAAAGAAGCAGTAGTTCCAGCTGAATTCAGATAGAATAAATCTATCAATTAATTATAGTGAACACTATTTTATACTAGTATATCGTAGGTTTTTATAAAGCCATTACGAAAGGAACAAATAATAATATCTAATTTATGATAAAAGAATACAGTATTTTTAAATCAGCGGCAGCTTTTATTGGGATGAGTCTGTTGATCATTTCAGCATGTACTTCTACTTCCTCTAGCAAAATAGACCGCAAAGCTGTGGTTACAAGACATAATATTATCAATACAGCCGTTGATTCTTTAGAGTCATTAACTGTAGGCAATGGTGAATTTGCCTTTACTGTTGATGTTACCGGATTGCAAACTTTTCCTGAGCGCTATCAAAAAGGCGTTTCTTTAGGTACGCAATCAGAATGGGGATGGGGCCGCTTTGCCGATACAGTTGGTTATAGCTTTAATGAAACATTAAAAGAATATGATTTCAATAATGATGGGCATAAAGCCACCTATAGTGTGCAATGGAAAGAGCCAGGTAGAAATCAAGATGCCTCTAACTGGTTTCGTAAAAATACACACCGACTGCAATTAGGCAATGTAGGTTTCGATATCTATAAAAAAGATGGTAAGCTCATTAAACCAGAAGATATCCAGAATATTAAGCAAGAGTTAGATCTGTGGACAGGAAAAATAACGAGTCATTTTACAGTTGAAGGAGTAGATGTAGCCGTTCAGACTTTTGGCCATCAACAACAAGATTTAATTTCAGTTAAAGTGGAATCTGATTTGATTAAAGAAGGCAGACTGAAAATAAGATTGCGTTATCCTTATCCAACAGCAGAATTTCTTGATGAAGGAACGTATTGGGAAGAAAATAACAATCACCAGACAAAAATTATAGCATCTAATGATAAAGGTGCGGTGATAAAACATGTCTTGCAAGGTGCTGAATACAATACTGCTCTAAGCTGGAGCAAAGGGGAAATTAGAGAGACTGATACACCTCATTATTTTTTGGTGTCTCCCGATAGAGAGGTCAATAATTTTGAGCTAAGTGCTTTATTTGCACAGGATGAAAAAGCTAATTATGAATTACCTGATTTCGCAAGAACTTCTGCAAGCAGTATTTCTGGATGGGAAGATTTTTGGTTAAGTGGAGCTGCTATCGATTTTGAAGGAAGTACTGATCCTCGTGCTAAGGAGTTAGAACGTAGGGTTGTTTTATCACAATACCTTACAAAAGTTCAATGTGCTGGCAATTTTCCTCCTCAAGAAACCGGTCTAACTTTTAATAGCTGGTATGGTAAACCTCATTTAGAGATGCATTGGTGGCATGCGGTTCATTTTGCACTTTGGGGAAGGGTAGATTTAATGGAGAAGAGCTTAGGTTATTATAGTAAGATCGTAGACAAAGGTCGTGCTTTAGCGGCACGTCAAGGATATGAAGGTGTTCGTTGGCCGAAAATGGTAGATCATGAAGGTGATGAATCTCCGTCCTCTGTTGCTGCTTTCTTAATCTGGCAACAGCCACATTTTATTTATTTGGCTGAATTAGCCTATCGTGATAAGGAAGATCCGGCTATTATTGAGAAATATAAAGATTTAGTTTTTGCAACAGCTGAATTTATGGCTGACTTTCCTACATATGACAAAGAAAATGACCGTTATAACTTAGGAAAGGGCTTAATTCCGGCTCAAGAAGTTTTTCCTGCTGCAGAAACCTTTAACCCAACTTATGAATTGGCTTATTGGGATTGGGCTCTTAAAATTGCTCAGAAATGGAAAGAACGTGCGGGGCTAAAAAGAGATGAAAAATGGGATGAGATTATTAACAAACTAGCCCCACTTCCAAAGCTTAATGAAGTTTATCTGGCAACGGAAAGTGCCCCAGATTCTTATACGAATGATAAGTGGCGCACTGATCATCCAGTTGTATTGGGGGCATTGGGTATGGTACCTGAATCTCCTAAACTTGATAAGGCGATTATGAAAAATACGTTGGATAAAGTATGGGAAACTTGGTTTTGGGAGAAGACATGGGGATGGGATTTTCCTATGACGGCTATGAATGCTGCCCGATTGAATGAACCTGAAAAGGCGATGGATGCACTTTTTATGGACATTCAAACAAACCGCTATCTTAAGAATGGACACAATTACCAAGATGACCGATTACGTATCTACCTGCCAGGTAACGGAGGAGTGCTTGCCACAGTGGCAATGTTTGCCGGAGGATGGGATGCTAGTGAAGGAGAGTTACCAGGTTTTCCAAAAAATGGAAAATGGAAAATAAAAGCTGAAGGATTTAAGAAGATGCCATAGAAAAAGACCTATGAAACTTTACCGAGAGCACAAAGGTGAATGCCCAGGGGCAGGTAGAGGGAACTTGTGTTGGTACAGGAATGGGATTTGAGCCTGCATTTTATTATTATCGTCCGGTGAATAACTATGCTGCACATGGATATGGTCCTGTTTTGCTTGCGGGCGCAGAAATATACCGTTTGCTGAAAGATCATCCTTATGAAATTAATGATAGTTCTGTACAGTTCATTAGATAAATGCTGTGTAAATATCTGGTTGAAAGCCCAGCTTTTCATCCAACCAAACCAGATCTGTATGAAACATTCGAGTGGGAATACCATGACACTACAGGTTGCAAAGTAGAATATTTAAAGCTTTCTTTACTTATCGTTAACTTTCTCAAGTTTTAAAATCATTTAATTTCGATAAGGTATTGAGGTCGTAGAAAATTTGTTGTTTCTTGATTATTTAAGAAGATGTCATAGGTTTAAATCAATAGAGATGAATAAGGTTGCATTTAAAATGAGACTTACACCCGGTTGCAGGGATGAATACAAAAAACGTCATAAAGAAATATGGCCGGAATTAGTTGCTTTATTGAAGGAAAATGGAATTAGCGATTATTCCATATTTCTAGATGAAGAAACCAATACTCTTTTTGCTGTACAACGGCAAGGAGAGGCTCAATCTTCACAAGATATGGGCACTAACCCTATTATACAAAGGTGGTGGGCGTATATGGCTGATCTTATGGAAACTAATGCTGATAATTCGCCTGTTAGTGATCTCCTGGAAGAAGTTTTTTATATGGAATAATAAATTAAAAATGACAAAAAGATTTATATTGCTATTTGGCTTTTCATTCCTGGTTTTGCTTTGCATACATGTTTCTGCCCAAACTAATCCTTGGCCAGAAGTTCGTAAGGAAGCAAAACCATGGGGACGCTGGTGGTGGATGGGAAATGCGGTTGACAAGGAAAACTTAGGCTCTTTACTACATAAGTATCAAGATGCTGGCTTTGGAGGTGTTGAAATAGCACCCATATACGGAGCAAAGGGCTATGAAGATAAATATATTACATATTTATCACCTAAATGGATGGAAATGCTTCAGTATACAGTAAAGCAAGCCGGAGATTTGGGAATGGGTGTTGATCTGACCACTGGAACGGGTTGGCCCTTTGGTGGTCCGCAAATTGGAAAAGAACAAGCTGCAACAAAAGCCGTACTTAAGTCTTTTAAAATAGAAGGAGGGCACAACTCTATAATAAAAATTTTTCCAGACGATCCGAAACAACAGGCGGCAGCTTTACAGTCACTTACTGCATATAATGAAAATGGGCAAGCGATACTCCTGACTGATAAAGTGTCAGAAGATGGTACTTTGCATTGGAAGCCCAATAAAGGAAAATGGGAATTATTTGCTGTTTTTGCCGGCAAAACTGGCCAGTTAGTAAAACGTGCAGCGCCAGGTGGAGAAGGTTTTACACTTAATCACTTTTCAAGAAAAGCGGTTGATCATTATCTTGATCGTTTTGATCATGCATTTGAAGATAAATCACCCGGAGTCCGCGCATTTTATAATGATAGCTATGAAGTATATGGTGCTGATTGGTCAGAAGGTTTTTTTGATGAATTTCTTAAAAGAAGAGGCTATGATTTACGGTTACATATCCGGGATTTTCTTTCTGATAATGCTTCAGAAGAATTAGCTAGATTAAAATCAGATTATAGACAAACCATGGCAGAAATGTTACTCGATAATTTCACCCAGCCATGGACAGAATGGGCTCATGGATATAAAAGCATTTCTAAAAATCAGGCACATGGTTCACCGGGTAACCTATTGGATCTATATGCAGCAGTAGATATTCCAGAAGTAGAAACATTCGGATCAAGTTACTTTCCAATTCCTGATCTTAGACGTGATAGTGCTGATATCCGAAATGTAGATCCTGATCCAATAATGTTGAAATTCGCGTCTTCCGCAGCGAATGTAACCGGAAAAAAATTGGTTTCATCTGAAACGTTTACCTGGCTTACAGAGCATTTTAAAACTTCACTTTCTCAATGTAAACCGGAGGTTGAACAATGTTTTCTTTCTGGTGTTAATCATGTGTTTTATCATGGTATTACCTATTCTCCCCAAGAAGCCGGTTGGCCCGGATGGTTATTTTATGCATCTACAAATTTTGTACCTACCAATAGCTTTTGGCCGCATCTTTCAGGATTGAATAATTACATCACTCGTGTACAATCTGTTCTTCAGGCAGGAAAATCAGATAATGAACTGTTATTATATTGGCCGGTATTTGACGATTGGGATGACCCAAAAGGAAGATTGATGACTTTTACCGTTCATGATGTTGATAAATGGTTGCAACCTACGGATTTTTATAAAAATGTGAAAGTCTTGCAAGAAGTAGGGTATACTTTCGATTTTATTTCAGATAATCTTTTAAAGAACGCAGCAGTATCTGATGGATTAATTAATACCTCACCCAATAATACTCCTTATAAAACTATTATTGTACCCATAACCAGGAAAATGCCTTTAGAAACTTTAGAAAAAGTTTTGGCCTTAGCTAAAGATGGTGCAACAGTAGTGATGCAGAAATTACCTGAAGATGTACCGGGCCTGGGAGATTATGGAAACCGACATAAGCAGTTTAAGAAAATAATATCGGACATTCGATTTACAGAAACGCAAAATGGGATTCAATATGCAAATGTTGGTAAAGGGCGGGTCTTACTTTCATTAGATATTAAAAAAGCTCTTCAGTATAGTAAAATCAATGGAGAAGAAAAGTTATCTAAAACAGGTTTAGGTTTCATTCGTAGGCATGCAAATGATGGTGGTACTTATTATTACGTTGTCAATCATACGGCAAAAGATATAAATGAAATCGTACCTTTTCAATCAGTAGGAAGAGAAGTAATTTTATTAGATCCACAGGATGGTCGTTATGGGAAAGCTTCTTCAACTGCTAATGATGGAGGAAGCAAGGTACGCTTACAGCTTAAATCTGGTGAAGCAGTTATCCTGAAATTTGCTGATCATACGGCAGACAATATTGCATATTGGAAATATCTGGAAGAACCAAAAGAAGAAATACAGCTTTCTGGAAAATGGTTGTTAACCTTTAAAGAAGGAGGGCCAACTTTACCAGAAAGCCGTGAGCTAAAAAGTTTGATCCCATGGACTGAAGAAGCAGATAATACCTATCAACTATTTAGTGGTACAGGAGTTTATAGTACTACATTCAATATGCCTGAAATTAACGGAGAATATATACTTAATTTGGGAAAAGTGTATGAAAGTGCAAGAGTCTGGATTAATGGCAAGGATGCAGGTATTTCCTGGAGTTTACCTCATCGGTTACGTATCGGTGAATTCGTAAAACCTGGAAAGAATACTATTGAAATTGAAGTAACCAATCTGATGGCGAACCGCATTCGTGATTTGGACAAAAGAGGTGTTGAATGGCGCCGCTATCACGAAATCAATTTTGTTAATATAGACTATAAGGATTTTGACGCTTCCAATTGGGAAGTACAACCTTCAGGGCTCAAAGGACCTGTAACTATAATTAACTATCAAAGTAATTAATCAGGAAAAATAAAGTTTATATGATTAAATGAATACCTGATTTATTCAGGCTGTAGATATTCAATTAATTGTTTTGCATTATCTAAGGCATGACCATTGATGTCATTATTGAAAAATGCCCAGATGGTATGTCCTTGCTTTTCCCAGGCAAGAAACTTTTGCGCATATTCTTGAAGGGTTTCTTTAGAATAAGATGATGCATATAAAGCCTCTGGGCCATGGAAGCGAATGTAAATATCTTTTGCTGTTATAAATTCTTTGTAAGGGAAGCGTTCAGATTGTGCAATAACAAACGCAATATTATATTTCTTCATTAAATCAAGAGATTCTTCACTATACCACGATTCATGACGGACTTCCATTGCGAAGGAATATTCAGGATACTCATTTTCTAAAATTTCGTAAAATTTTTTCTCTGTCGATAAATTGAATGCGACACTTGCCGGCAGTTGAATCAGTACAGGTCCCAATTTTTTTTTCATGGGTTCAAAAATTTCAAAGAAGCGTTCTAATGGCTCTTCCGGATCATTTAATTTTTTCATATGGCTTAAATACCGGCTAATCTTTGGGCAAAATAAAAAATCATCTGGAACCTGATTTACCCATTTGGGAATGGTTGAGGCTAGAGGTAAATGATAAAAACTGCTATTGATTTCAGTAACCTTGAAATGTTGTGAATAAAAAGAAAGATAATCAGTTGGTTTGAGCTTTTCCGGATAAAATGTTCCTTTCCAACCCTTATAACTCCAACCTGATGTGCCGATATGAATTTTAGTCATTACTGTCTATGTTTTTAGTTTAACAATTACAAATTCAATCAGTTTTCCTAAGGTTTACCATGTTTCAGCTTTTCATAATACAATTTATCTTCCAAACTTGAAAAAATGCGCTAGTTCATCGGGTTTCCCCTTAAGCATTTTAGAAATAACAGACATTCCCATTACTGAAAACGTTATACCGTTTCCTCCAAAACCCAAAACAAAATAGCTATGTGGAAAATCCTTATGTTTCCCAATATAAGGTAAGCCATCTTTGGTTTGTCCGAAGGTTCCACACCATGAAAAGTCAATGGTAAAGTCATATTCGGGTAGGTACTTGGTTAGTTGTTTTTCAAGTTTTTGCGCTTTCTTTTCTATTCTATTGTTTCTTTTCCGGAGACTGCCGAATTTATCGTCTTCACCACCTATAAGCAAACGATTGTCGTCTGTAGTCCGCATATAGATGTAAGGAGAGGCGGTATTCCAGATTAAAATATTATTTAAATGACTGTGATTATCTTCATGCCTTTCACCTACGATAGCATAGGTGTTCAGAAGTTTGACAAAATTTTCCTGGATGAGCTCTGTTGTTTCATAGCCGGTACAATAGATGATTCTTTTCGCTTTAATGCGGGTGCAGTCGTTTACCAGCACTTCTATACCATCATCAGTATATTTAATTTTGTTCATCTCTGTTTTATCAAAGATTTTTAAACCTTTTTCATGATTATACTTTAGAACATCATGTGTAAATTGAAAGGCATCCATACTTGCACCTTGCTCTGAGAGAATCCCCCCAAACGTATGGTTAATTTTATAATCTCGTGAAATATCTTCTGCCTGAAGCCAATTTACCTTAAGGCCATATTTTTTTCGAGTTTCAAATTCTTTTTTTAACCACTTAGCCTCTGTTTTGGTGTGGGCAAAGTAAAGGGAGCTTTTTCTTTCAAAACCACTAGTTGATTGAACTTGATCTACTATTTCTTTTAGTTTATCAATAGAATCGCAGCAGGCTTTATAACTTGCTACGGCACCTTGTTCTCCAATCATTTTTATTAATTTATAAAGAGGGACATCGATTTCATATTGCAGCATGGATGTTGTAGCCGAAGTACTGCCATGTGCTATCTCCCGTTTATCAATCAGGGTTGTACGATATCCGTCTGCTATACATTGATGTGCGATTAAGCTGCCGGTAATTCCTCCACCAACAATTAAGATTTCTGTTTCCAGATCTTCTTTAAGAGATGGATAGGATTCAATAATTCCATTTTTGATTAACCAAAAAGGCTCAAAGGATGTTAGTTTCATAAATTAATATTAGAAAAATAAATCTAATTATTTTAATTCATAAAGACCTGGAAGTATCTGGCATATTTATTGTTAGTTGCATATGCAACTAATTTTATAGCATGAAATTATCAATAAGCGACATATTTAATATTGTGATCGGTAGAACAACCAATACGGTTAATCGAAAATTGCAACGTGAATTTAAACGAATGGATTTGCAAATTACTCATGAGCAGTGGACCTTATTATCTGCTTTATGGAATGAGGATGGACAAACCCAACAATCATTATCTAAAAAAACTTTTCGCGATAAAACCAGTATCACGAGATTGATCCACAAGTTAGAAATACAAAATCTGGTGATTAGAATTCCTGATAAAAATGACCAACGAACCAATCTGGTTTATCTTACTTCCAAAGGAAAATCTTTGGAAGAAACAACAGCACCCATTTTAAATGAAACTTACGAAAAAGCTATTTCTGGAATTTCTGAGAAAGATATTATGATTTGTAAAAGTGTTTTGAATCAGGTTTTCGAAAACTTAAAAGATTAATTTTTAATAATTGTAAAAATAACGATTATACCATGAAACGTTTATTATTTTTATTTACACCCTTATTTTTTTCTCTTCAGCTTAGTGCTCAATCTAATGTTTCAGAGCTAGCTAAAATTTTAGCTAATGAAGCTTTAAAAAAGAGTTATGCGCTGAGTAACTCTCAGCTTGAGGGCGATAAAACTGAACAGGATATTAAAAGTGCAAAAGCTACTTATATTCCAAAGATAAATGCTATTGGGGCATATGCCTATCTCAATCAGGATGTAATGGTAGATCTACCTTCTATCCAGACGGGAATATCCGGCCTTAATTTATTTGAAGGAAGCCAATCTTTTGGTGTAAAGGGGCAGCTAGGTTTAGCAGCCGTAAATGCGGAAATGGTTTTATTTTCGGGCATGCAAGCTGAATATGGAACGAAAGCTTTAGTAGAGAAAAAGCAAGCGCAGGAATATATGTCGCAGGCTAAGAAGAATGAAATAACACAGGATATTTTACAAACAATTGATCAGATTGCGCTTCTTCATCAATCTAAATTACTTTTAGACGAAAGTCAGAAAAGATTGGACAAAGAGAATTTACGGGTAAGTAAAGCAATTGAAAATGGATTAGCAATTCCTTATGACCGGAAAAAAATTGAAGTGGCTATTTATCGCCTGGAAGCAAAAAAACAGGAATATGAAGGTAAGCGAGAACTTTTGTTTTCAAAATTAAGCATGTTGACCGGCCGTTCCGTTAATGAATTGGAAAATCAAACCAATGATATCAATGAGCTAAACCCTTGGACCTTTGTTTCTTCTAAAATTTCCAGCGATACTTCCACTGTAAATGTGCGTCCGGAAATGCGGGCCTTGAATGCTGGAATAAAGGCTGTGGACTATCAAATTAAAATGCAAAAGGCAAAAGCACTTCCTCAAGTTATTGCAATGGGCAGTGTAGGTTATACCAATTTGCATAATGCTCAAATATCCACACCCTATCATATACCCGTGTCAGGACAAGACATCACACTTAAAACAAATAAAATAGAAGCCTTTCCAAATTATATTGTTGGAGTAGGGGTGAAATGGAATGTGTTTTCCGGAACCCAACGAACTCATGAGTTAAAAAAATTAAGCATTGAAAAAACGATTGCTGAAAACAATAAAAAGGATATCAATGAAAAGCTGGATCTGTTATTACAAAAGTCGCGTACCGAATTTCGCCTTGCTGAAAAACAAATGCAATTAAAAGAAAAAGAAAAAACAGTATCAGAAGATGCACTTAATACCGCTGTAAAGAGCTATCAGGAAGGTCTAATTTCAATAACTGAGCGGATAGAGGCAGAAAACTCATTGCAGCAATCGCAAATGGAATATGTGCAAGCTGTTTTTGAACAGAGAAAAGCTGCCTTATCTTATTTGAATGCTCAGGGTATTTTACAAGTAGATACGTTATAATTATGAAAACATTAAAAAACATTAACATCTTATTTATCATTTCTATTCTTGGATTTACGTCTTGTGAATCCACCCCTGATAAATCAATAGAAGGCAGAATTAAGCGGAGTACTATTTCAGTAACCGGAAAAATTCCTGGCAGGATTCATGAAATCCGTGTCCATGAAGGAGAATTTGTTAAAGCCGGAGATACACTTGCTGTTTTATCGTTACCCGAAGTTGACGCTAAACTAGCTCAGGCTGAAGGTGCTGTAAAATCCGCAGATGCCCAATATAGAATGGCCCGGAAGGGGGCTACTGATCTGCAGCTCCAACAATTAGGCGCTAAAAGAGATGCTTTACAGGAACAATATAAATTCGCACAAACCTCCGTTCAACGTTTGTCGAATATGCTTCAAGACTCTTTAATTCCTCGTCAGCAGTATGATGAAGCTTATACCAAGATGCAAGGTGCCAAAGCTCAATACATGGCAACATTAGCAGAGTACGAAGAAGCAAAAAATGGTGCCAGAACTGAGCAGCAATTGATGGCACTTGGCCAAAAGGATCAGGCAACAGGTGCATTGCAGGAAGCAAGTGTTGCGAATCAAGAACGCTATGTTATTGCTCCACAAGATATGAGTATTGAGAATATTACTTTAAGCGTAGGAGAATTAGCTCTTCCTGGTTATACGTTATTTACCGGCTATTTAAATA
>Ga0160445_100390_pt1 | contig 24387 bp, 15 predicted proteins | sample HID1972M_E1MG_FD_108215 | JGI IMG/M metagenome (GOLD analysis project Ga0160445, IMG submission 108215) | Enriched pill bug-associated microbial communities from UW Madison campus, WI, USA - HID1972M_E1 MG | ecosystem: Host-associated > Arthropoda: Insects > Digestive system > Unclassified ... | reverse complement strand
GTTCCTTCGCTCCGGGTTCATCCGGGGGCATCGCCTACGGTTTGCTTCGCTGCACCTCCTCTCGATGCTTTCCCCGTATGAATCCCTCCACTCAGCCTCCCGACGGGCTCTAAGATCAAAAGCTGCACCCGAGCTTGCGCTCATCGTGTTGAGTGGTGGGAAGCGTGGCGCGATTGGCTATTGATTTTGCTCTTGTAGGAGCTGAGCTTGCTCGCGAAAGCGGCCTCACATTCAACATCGATATCAACTGACCCACCGCTTTCGCCAGCAGGCTGGCTCCCACATTTTTTCTGCGGTGACCACAGACTCTGCGCACGCCGCAGGTCACTGTGGGAGCTTGCCTGCAAGCGATTGCGGTCTGCCATTCAACATCGAAATCAACTGACCCACCGCTATCGCTTGCAGGCCATCTGCCCTGAGGCTTCTGGGGTATCAGGTCAGACCAAAACAGCCAGGTCGGTGTACCGAGCAACCAAAGGATCAGCCGTGAGCAACTTCATCGGTTCGGTCATTGCTGTGGCCACGATAATGCGGTCAAACGGATCCCGGTGATGGTGCTCAAGATCCTTCACGGCGATGGCGTGTTCTGCAGTCACCGGCAGTTCGATGAAGCCGCTATCAAGGCAAGATTGGCGGACTTCTTCCAGATCAACATTCAGCTTGCCGAGCCCGACCTTGATCGCCATTTCCAAAAAGGTGGCGGCGCTGATGTAGACATCGGCAGCGTTCTCAATCAGTTTTCTGGCTTTGCCGGACAATCTCACGTCATCACTGAGCGTCCAGAGCAAAATGTGCGTGTCGAGCAGAAGCCTCATGCTTGAGTGCCCTCAAATGCATCAAGCATGTCATCGGGCAATGGTGAGTCGAAATCGTCGGGCAACACCAGTTTGCCTTTCATTGCGCCAATTCGCTGTGCGCTGGTTTTTCCTACGGGAACGAGGCGAGCCATCGCTCGGCCATGCTTGGCAATCGTAATGACTTTGCCAGCAGCGGCATCATCGACGAGTTTGGATAAATTGTTTTTTGCTTCAGCCAGCGGAACGATGATCATCGGCTCACCCCTGTATTCTGGACAAATATAGCCAGAATATTTCAGCACTGCCAATTCATAGACTTCTTCAGCCCATTCGCAAACGATATCCCTGTTCATTTTTTGCCTCTCGTCGATATTCCATCTGCCAAGGCCACCACCATAGAACTACCTACTCAAATCTGGCTGTAGGACAAAACGGAGGTTGCGGCGAGAGCTTTCGGTGTTTGCGTAGGGACGGGAGCAAACCGGTAAAAAGTCGTACGAAAATATCGACCGACACGACCTCCGAAAATCTATGTAGGCGCTGCCGCAGGCTGCGATCTTTTGATCTTGATCTAAAAAACAAGAGCAAAAGATCGCAGCCTGCGGCAACTCCTACAGGGATGATTCGGTGGTGGGGAAGCCCAGGCGGAACACGGTCATCACCCCCGGCAAACTCTTAACCTCAGCCACCCCCTGATGCAGGCTCATGATCGAGCGCACGATCGCCAACCCCAGCCCGGTGCTGCCCTGCGTTCTTGAGCGGCTGCTATCGACTCGGTAGAAGCGGTCAAACAGATACGGTAGATGCTGTGCCTCGATCCCGGCGCCGGGATTGCTCACTAGCAACGACGTCTGCGTCGCACCTTGTTCTATCAACAACGTGACGGTTTTCCCGTTCGGGCAGTGCCGCAAAGCATTCGACAACAAATTCGAAATCGCCCGCTGAATCATCAGCCGATCACCCAGCACCGTCGCGCTCCCGACCACGTTCAAATGAATGCCCTTATCCTGCGCCGACAACGAAAACATCTCCGTCACTTTCGTCACTTCCACCTCCAGCACAACCGATTCAAACGGCGCCAGCGCCGACGGGTGACTCACTTGCGCCAGAAACAACATGTCGGAAACGATCCGCGCCACGCGCTCCAGTTCTTCGGTGCACGACACCAGCACATCCTTGTATTCCTCCACGCTGCGTTCGCGTGAGAGCGTCACTTGCGCCTTGCCCATCAGGTTGTTGATCGGCGTGCGCAATTCATGCGCCAGATCGTCGGAGAACTGCGACAACTGCTGCACCCCGGCATCCAGTCGATGCAGCATGAAGTTGATGCCTTGCGCCAGTTCACTCAACTCCTGCGGCATGTTCACCACTGACAGTCGATGATCGAGATCCTGGGTCGAGACCATCGCCGCGACTTTGCGAAATTCGCGCATCGGCGCCAGTCCGCGTTGTACCGCGCCCCACGCCGTGAGGCCGATGAATACCAGCAACAGCGGCAAGGCAATCAGCGTCGAGCGCAGATAGGCGCTGAGCAACGCCTCGTCGTGGGCGTTATCCACCGACAACAGCACCGGCACGCTGTTGCCGTCCTTGAGGCGAATCAGTTTCGAGGCAGTGAGGAATTTCTTCCCTTCCGCGTCGGTGCTGTCGCTGTAGGTCAATTGATCGGTGGTCGCGCGAACCGCCTTCAATTCAACCCGTGGCTCGGCCAGTCCCGAGCCGGATTTGAGCAGCGGCGAGCGTTGATTGAGGCGGTCGTAAATCGTCAGCGTGAGGTTGTCATGGCCCATCACCTGATCGAGCAAAATATGCGGTTTACCGCTGATTTCATTGGCGTCGACGTACAACGACAGGCTGTGCTCGACCTGTTGCATCTTCTTTTCCAGACTGTCTCTGGAAAGCGCATTCAGCTCATGGGTCAGGGCGAAATAGGCAAGGATCGCCAGAAACACCACCAGCAGCGCGCCGAGAATGCTCACCGTCAAACCGAGGCGCATCGACAGGCTGGCCGGTTTCATTCGCGCGCCTCCAGCACGTAGCCGACACCGCGCAGGGTGTGGATGAGTTTGCTGTCGAACGGGTCGTCGATTTTTGCGCGCAAGCGGCGGATCGACACTTCGACCACATTGGTGTCGCAGTCGAAATTCATGTCCCACACCAATGAGATGATTTGCGTGCGCGTCAGCACTTCGCCGGACTGGCGCATCAGCAGGTGCAGCAGGGCGAATTCCTTGGTGGTCAGGTCGATGCGTTGCTCGCCACGGAATGCGCGATGGCGGCCCGGGTCGAGTTCCAGATCGGCGACTTTCAGCACCTGTGGCAGCGGAATGTTTTCGCTGCGACGCATCAAGGTGCGTACCCGCGCGAGCAGTTCGGGGAATTCGAACGGTTTGACCAGATAGTCATCGGCACCCAGATCGAGGCCGCGAATCTTGTCGGCCAGACGTCCGCGCGCGGTGAGCATCATCACCCGCGTGGCGTGGGTTTTGCGCAGTTGTTCCAGCACGCCCCAGCCGTCCAGTTCGGGCAGGTTCACATCGAGAATAATCAGGTCATAGGCCTGTTGTTGCGCCAGGTGCAAACCATCGGCGCCGGTGGCGGCGTGATCCACCACATATCCACTTTCGGTCAATCCCTGATGCAAGTATTCGGCAGCTTTAAGCTCGTCCTCGACGACAAGGATTCGCATGATCTTTCACCACTTATATTTAATGGGTATTTAATTACAAAGGGCCCTCACCCTAGCCCTCTCCCGGAGGGAGAGGGGATTGAATGGGGGATATTTCAGAACTACGCCGACGTGAACCAAATTTACTGAATCCATAATCGACTTGATGTAACAGGTCGATAAATAACGCCACGCAACTCGGTCTGCTCCCTCTCCCCCCGGGAGAGGGCTGGGGTGAGGGGAAGTCCGCACAATAAAGGTTGTAGTGGCTACAGGGTCAACGACCAAGCGCTTTAAACCAGGGTTCTGCGACAGTCGGTCGCAGCGGGAACCCCAAAACTTCCATAACTTTTATTCAGGCAAGTGCTGTTCAGCAGATATCTAACCTGCATTTGTTTCTATGTATTACGACAACAGCGTTCGCACTTCGCATCCTAGAACAAAACAACTAGTTCAAACCGTGGATAACGGATTTGTAATGTTCCAGTCACCTTGTCGATAAGTTCAAAACCCTACCGTGGCGGCATCAAAGATTCTTGAATAAAGGAAGTCTGCCATTGCCCGGTTTAATTGAACTGACGGCGCGATCACGCCTGCAAAAAACACTCGGCGGCCTGCTGTTATTGGCCAGTGCCAGTCTGGCGAATGCCTCGACGCTGACCTTGGATCAAGCCCTGCAAAGCGCCTTCGCTGGTAACCCGGATCTGGCCGCCGCGCAGTGGGAAATCGGCATTGCCGAAGGCGATCGTGTGCAGGCTGGTTTGATCCCCAATCCCGAAGTTTCCTGGGAGGCCGAAGACACTCGCCGCGATTCGCGTACCACGACGATCATGCTCAGCCAACCGATTGAACTGGGCGGTAAACGCGGTGCACGGATCGACGTCGCCAGCCGCGCGCAGGACGCCGCCGGTATCGAGCTGGAGCGCAAGCGCAATGCCTTGCGCGCCGATGTGATTCAAGCATTCAACAGTGCGCAAACCGCACAGCAACGCCTGGATCTGTCTCGACAATCGCTGCAGCTCGCCGAGAAGGGTTTGCGCGTGGCTGACGGGCGCATTGAGGCCGGTAAATCGTCGCCGGTTGAAGGCACGCGGGCGCAAGTGCAGCTCTCGGAAGTACGTCTTGAAGTGAGCCGCGCCGAGCGCGATCAGGCCAACGCTTACCAACAATTGGCGCAGGTGATGGGCGCACCTTTGCCGGCATCGACCAAGGTGCAGGCACCGACGAAAAGCCTAATGGCTGTTCCACCGCCGACAAGATTACTCGAGCGTCTGAACGAAACCGCCGAGCTGCGTCTGGCCAGGTTGCAGATCGATCAGCGCGAAGCCTCATTGGGATTGGAGAAGTCCCAGCGCATCCCCGATCTGACGGTGAGCGTGGGCAGCCAATACAGCGAAACCGAGCGCGAGCGGGTCAACGTGGTCGGACTGTCGATGCCGATTCCGCTGTTCAATCGCAATCAGGGCAATGTGCTCGCCGCCGCGCGCCGCACCGATCAGGCACGGGATCTGCGCAACGCCACCGAACTGCGTTTGCGCACGGAAATCCAGACCAGTCTTGAGCAATGGCAGACCGCCAACGGCGAAGTCACAGCGTTCAACCAGACCATCCTGCCCGCCGCGCAAAGTGCGGTCGACAGCGCCACGCGCGGCTTCGAAATGGGCAAGTTCGGCTTTCTCGATGTGCTCGATGCGCAGCGCACGCTGATCGCCGCGCGCAGCCAATACATCCAGGCCGTCAGTGAAGCCACCGACGCCCGCGTACGCATCGAACGGATCTTCGGCGCGCTCGCCGTCAGCCCTTGAATTTCATCTTTTTGAGCACTGCGCGATGGCACGGCGCAGAGGAGTTTCCATGGATAAAAAACTGATTGTGGTCGCTGCGGCGACATTGGCGCTGGGCATTGGTGTGGGCTCGATGTGGTCGGGCACTGCCTCCATCGACGCGCATGCCGATGAAGCGGCGGATCACGCCGATCACGCTGAAGAAGGCGCTGCGGCTGAGCATGGCGAAGAAGGGCACATCGAACTGACCGCCGAGCAGATCACCGCTGCCGGCATTCAATTGGCTGAAACGAAACCGCAAAACATCAGCCTCGGCTTGCCGTTCCCCGGTGAAGTGCGTTTCGACGAAGACCGCACCGCCCACGTGGTGCCGCGTGTGCCGGGGGTGGTCGAGGCAGTCTCGGTCAACCTCGGGCAGACAGTGAAGAAGGGCCAGTTGCTCGCGGTGATCGCCAGTCAGCAGATCTCCGATCAGCGCAGCGAACAAGCGGCGGCGCAACGGCGTTTGGCATTGGCGCGCACGACCTATGAACGGGAGAAAAAACTCTGGCAGGACAAGATCTCCGCCGAGCAGGATTTCCTCCAGGCGCGTCAGGCTCTGCAAGAAGCCGAAATCGCCGTAAGCAATGCGCGGCAAAAGATCAGCGTGCTCAGTGGCAGCGTGGTCGCCACCGGCGGCAATCGCTACGAATTGCGTGCGCCGTTTGACGGCGTGGTGGTGGAAAAACACCTGACGCCGGGCGAGGTGGTCGATGAAACCACTGCAGCGTTCACGCTCTCGGATTTGTCGCGGGTGTGGGTGACGTTCGGCGTTTCACCGAAGGATTTGACCAAGGTGCAAGTGGGTAAAGCGGTCACCGTCAGTGCGCCGGAATTGAACGCGGAAGTCGTCGGCAGCGTGGCCTATGTTGGCAGTTTGCTCGGCGAACAAACCCGCACTGCAACCGTTCGCGTGACCCTGGAAAACCCGCAAGGCTCATGGCGCCCCGGTCTGTTCGTCACCGCGCTGGTCGCTACCGAAAGCCGCGAAGCGAAAGTCGCCGTACCGGAAACCGCAATCCAGACCGTCGAGGACAAACCCACGGTGTTCGTGCGCACCGATGACGGCTTCGAAGCGCGGCCGGTTGAGTTGGGCAGTCGCGCGGCGGGCCAGGTGGAAATCACCCAGGGGCTGGAACCCGGCGTGCAAGTCGCCAGCACCGGCAGCTTCGTCCTCAAATCGGAACTGGGCAAAGCCTCAGCCGAGCATAGCCACTGATCCGGAAGAATCCCATGTTCGAACGCCTGATCCAGTTTGCCATCGAGCAGCGCATCATCGTCCTGCTCTCCGTTCTGCTTATGGCCGGCCTCGGCATCGCCAGTTATCAAAAACTGCCGATCGACGCCGTGCCCGACATCACCAACGTCCAGGTACAGATCAACACCGGCGCTGCCGGGTTCTCGCCACTGGAAACCGAGCAGCGCATTACCTTTCCGATTGAAACCGCGATGGCCGGTTTGCCTGCGCTGGAGCAGACCCGTTCGCTGTCGCGCTCGGGCCTGTCGCAGGTGACGGTGATCTTCAAGGACGGCACCGACCTGTTCTTTGCCCGTCAGTTGGTCAACGAGCGTTTGCAGATCGCCAAGGAGCAATTGCCCGAAGGCGCGGAAGCGATGATGGGGCCGATTTCCACCGGGCTCGGCGAGATCTTTTTGTGGACGGTGGAAGCCAAGGAGGGCGCGCTCAAGGACGACGGCACAAGCTACACGCCGACCGATTTGCGGGTGATTCAGGATTGGATCATCAAGCCGCAATTGCGCAACGTGCCGGGTGTGGCCGAGATCAACACCATCGGCGGTTTCGCCAAGGAATATCAGATCGCGCCGGATCCGAAACGGCTGGCGGCGTACAAGTTGACGCTCACCGATCTGGTTACGGCGCTGGAGCGCAACAACGCCAACGTCGGCGCCGGTTACATCGAGCGCAGCGGCGAGCAATTGCTGATTCGCGCACCGGGACAAGTGGCGAGCACCGAGGACATCGCCAATATCGTCATGGCCAATGTCGACGGCACGCCGATCCGCGTGAAGAACGTGGCGACGGTAGAAATCGGCCGCGAATTGCGCAGCGGCGCGGCCACGGAAAACGGTCGTGAAGTGGTGCTCGGCACCGTGTTCATGCTGATCGGCGAAAACAGCCGAACCGTCTCGCAAGCGGTGGCCAGCAAGCTTGAACAGATCAATAAATCCTTGCCCCAAGGCGTGATCGCCGTACCGGTTTACGACCGTACACACCTGGTCGACAAAGCCATCGCCACGGTGAAAAAGAACCTCATCGAAGGCGCGATTCTGGTGATCGCGATTCTGTTCCTGTTCCTCGGCAATATCCGCGCGGCGCTGATTACCGCGATGGTGATTCCGCTGTCGATGCTGTTCACCTTCACCGGGATGTTCAGCAACAAGGTCAGCGCCAACCTGATGAGCCTCGGCGCGCTCGACTTCGGGATTATTGTCGACGGCGCGGTGGTGATCGTCGAAAACACCCTGCGACGGCTGGCTCACGCGCAACAGCATCATGGGCGTTTATTGACCCGCGCCGAGCGTTTCAAGGAAGTGTTTGCAGCGGCGAAAGAAGCCCGGCGACCACTGATTTTCGGGCAGTTGATTATCATGGTCGTGTACCTGCCGATTTTCGCGTTGAGCGGCGTCGAAGGGAAAATGTTCCACCCGATGGCGTTCACTGTGGTCATCGCTTTGCTTGGCGCGATGCTGTTGTCGGTGACCTTTGTGCCGGCGGCGATTGCGTTGTTCGTCACTGGCAAAGTCAAGGAAGAAGAGGGCGCGGTGATGCGCGGTGCACGCCGCATTTATGCGCCGGCGCTGGCCTGGGTGATGAGTCATCGCGCTGTCGCAGTGGGCGCTGCGTTGGCTGTGATCGTGCTCAGCGGCGTGCTCACCAGTCGCATGGGCAGCGAGTTTGTGCCGAGCCTCAGCGAAGGGGATTTTGCCCTGCAAGCGCTGCGCGTGCCGGGCACCAGCCTGACGCAATCGGTGGACATGCAGCAGCGACTGGAGAGGGTGATTCTGGCGAAAGTGCCGGAAGTCGAACGCGTCTTTGCCCGTACCGGTACTGCCGAAATCGCTTCCGATCCGATGCCGCCGAACATCTCCGACAGCTACGTGATGCTCAAGCCGAAAGAGCAGTGGCCGGATCCGCGCAAGTCGCGCGAAACCTTGATGGCCGAGTTGCAAGCCGCTGCCGCGACCTTGCCGGGCAGCAACTATGAGTTGTCGCAGCCGATTCAGTTGCGCTTCAACGAACTGATTTCCGGCGTACGCAGTGACGTCGCAGTGAAGGTGTTTGGCGATGACATGGACGTGCTCAACGCCACGGCGGCGAAGATTGCCGCAGCCATGCAGAAGGTCAACGGCGCCTCTGAAGTGAAGGTCGAGCAAACAACCGGGTTGCCGGTGCTGACCATCAATATCGATCGCGACAAGGCGGCGCGTTATGGGCTGAATGTGGGGGATGTGCAGGACACGATTGCCGTTGCGGTGGGCGGGCGGCAGGCGGGGATTTTGTATGAAGGCGATCGGCGTTTCGACATGGTCGTGCGTTTGTCCGATGCCATGCGCAAGGACATCGACGGGCTCTCGGCGCTGCTGATTCCGGTGCCGTCTGTGAATGGCACGGCGAGTCAGATCGGTTTTATCGCCCTCAAGGAAGTCGCCAGCCTTGACCTGGTGCTCGGCCCGAATCAGGTCAGCCGCGAAAACGGTAAACGCCTGGTGATCGTCAGCGCCAACGTACGTGGGCGTGACATCGGTTCGTTTGTCAGCGAAGCCGGCGCAGTGATTGAGCGTGACGTGCAGGTGCCCGCTGGTTACTGGACGAGTTGGGGCGGGCAGTTCGAACAACTGCAATCAGCGGCCAAGCGTTTGCAGATTGTCGTGCCAGTGGCGTTGCTGTTGGTGTTTGGGTTGTTGTTCATGATGTTCAACAATCTGAAGGATGGACTGCTGGTGTTTACCGGGATTCCGTTTGCGCTGACCGGCGGGGTTATGGCGCTTTGGTTAAGGGATATTCCGCTGTCGATTTCGGCGGGGGTCGGGTTTATCGCGCTGTCGGGTGTGGCGGTGCTGAATGGCTTGGTGATGATCGCGTTTATTCGTAATTTGCGGGAGGAGGGGCGTTCGCTTTCCGATGCCATTAACGAAGGCGCACTGACACGCTTGCGGCCGGTGTTGATGACAGCGCTGGTGGCGTCGCTGGGGTTCATCCCAATGGCGCTCGCCACCGGCACCGGCGCCGAAGTGCAGCGTCCGCTGGCGACCGTGGTGATCGGCGGGATCCTCTCCTCGACCATCCTCACACTGCTGATCTTGCCGGCCCTCTACCAACTCGCCCATCGCCGGGATGAGGACGACGTTCCAACTAAATAGGTAATCCCCCTGTGGGAGCGGGCTTGCTCGCGAAAGCGGTGTATCAGTCAAAACATTATTTGAATGACACACCGCATTCGCGAGCAAGCCCGCTCCCACATTGGTTTTGTGTGCGGACTTAAAAGGCTGTTTCGGCAGATAACGGATCTGTAATTTCCCCGCCACCGTCACGAAAGGTTCATCTTGTTACCTTGATCCCGTCAGCTACTTAAACGAGGAATCAACCATGAAACTTGCCCAACTCAGTGCCTTCGCAGCCTCGCTCGCGGTGTCTTCCCTGGTCATGGCCGAAGGTGGCGGTGACCGTACTTTCGAAAAAATGATGGCCGCCAACGACCGCTCCGTCGAACTCTTCGTTGCCAAGGAACAGGCCCGCGACCCTGTCGTGTTGAACGAGAAAAAAGACGACAAAACCAAAGCGCTGTAAGCGTTCGGAAAATGAGCAAGCCTGTCATCGACTGCCGATGCCGGGCTATTCGATGAGGCAATGGACATGAAGATTTTTAAACGGATGGCGTTCGCTGCAGCGATGGCAGTATCGGTGAATGCACTGGCCGAGGGTGGCGGTGATCGCACCTTCGAACGCGCGCTCAGCGCCAACACCAAAGCCATGGAACAGTACGCCGCCAGCCAAGGCAAAGCGCCGCCGGTGGTGAAGGATTACGCGTACGGGATGAAGCTCGACGTGGTCAAAGTGGTGAGCGTGGTCAAGCCCGAAGCGGCCTGCGCAGTGGTGCCGACGGCGATGACATACGAAGATTCGAAGGGACAGCTCAACACAATCAAATACAGCGTGGCGGGCGTGTGTCGCAACGGCGGAACCTGAAAAAAACCACAATCCCCTGTAGGAGCTGCCGAAGGCTGCGATCTTTTGATCTTGGTTTTTAAGATCAAAAGATCGCAGCCTTCAGCAGTTCCTGCAGTGACTGATTTCACAATCACGGTGCGTATTTCAATTCGTGATGTTTAAAACCTGTTTGGGAAAAGTCGAACCTTCCCACACTGTTTTCAGGTTGTCCGTCGGACGTCGGCCCTCTAGCCTGTGTCGGTCGCTGCCAATTCAGCGATCGGGATTGGAACCCCGTGGTTGAACTGACGCAAAACGCACCTTTCATGACGTATGCTTGCGCACTTTCATGTGTGCACTCCGTTATGGCGGCTGTGCGTGGGAGACTTCGAGTCTGTCGGGTTTTGCTCAGTTGCCCGGGTTCCAACCTGCGTACAGCTGCCACCCTTTCGCGTGGAACCGGAAGGGCCAGCTCTAACCTCAAAGCTGAGCGAAAATCATGATAAAACCAACACCAAACCCGCCCGAAACCGATCCCGTTCCGGATGCAAACTCAACATCCCCCTACGCCGCCGTCGACACCAAAAAGCTCCACGCCGCCGCCGAACGCGCGCTCGATTTCTACCTCAATCCAGCGGCCCAGATCATGTCCACGCCCTACACGCCAAACCACATGTTCTACGTCAATCCCAAAGCCGACACCGAATCCCTGCTGGCCAACGCCTGCGAATCCCTCGCCTCGGCCACCGTCATGCTCGGCGACTTCGCAGCCTTGCTCGAAGGCACGCATCGCAAGACCCTGCTGGGTATTGCGCAAGTGGTCATGCTCGGCGAACTGGCGGTAAACAAAGCCCTGGATAACGTCGACCCCACCGTATAAATCTGTGGGAACCTGCTCGTGGTGGCTGGTTTTTTTGACTTTGCCGCTTCGATCACGAGCAGGCGCCCGTTTTTTCCGGTATCCCGGAGGTTGGCGGCGAGCGGACGGAATGAGAGAAGTAGATTGCAAAAAAAGATAGAACCTATACGTCTACTCTCACGTTTAGTTGTTGTTATTTTCGAAGACTTCCGGCGATTTTATTCATAGGTCGCTCATGCAGTAGCGTTTTTCGAATGTCATCTTTATTTTGAAATTCGTTATATTTCAGCAGTGGATAAACGCCCAAGGTGTCTGCATTATCTAGTAACAGGAACTCCGAAAACATATGGCCGGGAAAATCTGTTTTGATTTCGTCATGCCGTTCGCGTACGGTCTCTGTTAATTGGTTGATTTGACGATTGATTGTTCTTGTTGAATCATTGCTGTCGAAGTGCAAGTCGTAGTAGAAATGATCCTCTGCACGTGCGACCAGATGAGAGACTTCGTGAATAATGAGGAGTGCTTGTCCAATCTCATTAGTTTTCATAAAATTATCGGATATAAATATTCGCTGGTGGGGGTCGTCCGTATCGACTAAGCCAACAGCTCCGGTGGAATCGATGTTACTTTTCAGATAGACGGTTTGATCGCGAAGGTCGCCTGTTTTTAGATAACGTGGCAGCTCTTTTAAAATGGGTTTGTAATTTTTTAGTGCCAAGTCTTTGGCTCTGTTCAAGCGAAATTCATTTTTCGTTTCTTCATCGTTTTCATAGAAAAATTTTTTGAAATTGCTGAGGTTGTCTGCCTCTAAATCGGCTATGGTTGCTCTTACTAAATTGATGCTTAATTTAAAGGCGGACTCTTTTTGTCGGAAGTAAGCGCGATCGTCTCTATTTAGCGCGCCGGCGTTCCCGCGAAATTTTATTTCGTGATTTTTGAAGTATTGTAATGCTTGTTTTTCATAAATGTCGTTTACTCCTTTGTATATCAATCCTTGGTGATCATATCCACTGCAGGGGTTGTTCCTCGCGAAAGCGTACAGATTGAGCCCGTCAACTGTTCCCGCTGGATCCGGATTTAACCAACGATGCCACCACGCCGCGTAATACCTGAAACCATAGTAGGAAAGCCCCGTCGCATCCCGCTCTTGCCCCGAATAACGCACGGTTTTGTAACCCGCTTCGATTTCGCTGCGCCCGGCAAACCATGCGGTCGTACCGAAAGGGTGATAGCGCTCCTGGCAGATGATGTCGCCTGAGCTGTCCAGTTCGAGCGCGCAGGAACCGAGATGATCATTAAGGCTGTAGCGATATTGATCGTTGGCGATGTCTTTGGGTGGCTCGGATTCCCAATGCAAAACCCGCACGCTGCTGCGTCCGGCTTGAACGGTGATCACCTGCAACGCTTCCCCCGTTCCGCTGTGGGTGCGCAGTTCCAGACCTGGCAGATAACGAACTTCCGAAATCAGCGTTCGGGCGTTGGTCTGTGTAGAGCGCACTTTACGAACGCGCATACCGTCGGCGCCGTAAACGTAACCCTCACGGTCATTCGCCACGGGGCTGACTTCGCGCAATTGGTTGTGCAGATCCCAGCGTAGAGATTGCCCCGGTTGCAGGTTGAGCAAATTGCCGCTGCTATCAAAGCTGTTGCGAAAGTCCTCTTCGCTCGGTTCCACGCCATTGATCACCGGCAAACACCGATTGCTCTGCGCAGCCGCCACCAGTCGATGACCGTGACTACGCGGCCCGTCATGCGTCAGTTCCAGCAGGTTTCCGCCACGGTCATAGCGGTAGGATTGCGAATAGTTGGCGCATGACGCCGGATCGTCAAACCTCGAAAATGCCGGGCCTTGATTAGAGCCGCCAGCCTCCCATCCCGTCGCTTTGATCAACTGATAGAGGCTGTTGTAAACGTAACGGTTGATCGGTTCGATCTGCTGATTGGCAAAGTAGCGAATGGGCAGAGCGGCGTCTTCAATGCTGACTACGTTGCCTACCGGGTCGTAGCCATAGCGCAAATCTTGCAGAGCGTCGCTGCTACGTTTGGCCTGAAGTCGTGTCAGGCGACCACTCTGCGCGGCGTATTCCATCGAGGTGATCACGCCGTTGCCGGCCGTTTCCCGCTCAGTCTGACCGTGAGCGTTGTACTGGATGGCGCTGACCAATACCTTCGGCGCGACGTCCTTTGCCAGTTGCAAACGAACCTCGTGCAACAGGCCGTCAACGGTGTGGCTGATCATCTGCCGGTTACCTCTGGCATCGGTTTGTTCGATGGCCTCACCCAGCGGGTTAAACCGTGCGCGCGCCTTGAACCCGGCGCCAGGCTCAAGCAACGTGTCACGCTCGGAAACGGACGCCGGCCAGTCGGGTGATTCCAGCGTCTGCAAAAAATGACGTGTCTGCTGTAAAACTTCACCCGCCAAACCGAACTGCTCGAACAATTGCGTACCTGAGGGATCGTCGTGGCGAATCAGTTGCCCGCACTGGTTACGCGCGGAAAATGCCGGATTGTCGCTGCCATAGGCAAAACGCTCGGCACACAAAAAACCAGCATCAACTGCGTGCTCAAACGCCGCGATTGGCCGGATTTGGTCGTCATACTCCGTCCAGCGCTGACTCCCCCGACCATCCCATCCCAACAACGCTTGATCCGCTTCACCCGACAAGCTGAGCCGCCAGCCGGCATCCACACTGACCGTGCTCAATACCTTTCCGGACAGCGAATAAATCGACACAAGATTGGCCGGTGCCGAAGCATCCGCCATCAACCGCGGATCCTGTTGCGCCACCAGGCGACCAACAGCGTCATGCTGCTGAATCGTGGCTCGCGCTTCACGCTGGCTGACATCCTGCCGCCAATAGGCAATCTGCCGTACTGGCAAACCACGGCTATCGGTGGCAGTGAGATTCGGGGTAAATGCATCAATCCCTGAACTCATATGAATGGAAACTTCTTGCGCGGTTGTTCCGGCGGCGGCTCAAACAGATCGTTTTCATCAAACGCCACGTTGCACCAGATCCAGTACCACGTCTCCCGCCGTAACGGCTTCATTTGCGGCGGAATACCCTGGAGCATGTTTTTCGCCAGTATGGTTTCGGTCGGGCGACCGGCCGCATCGTAAAACTGCTGATCATGGAAGGCATGCACGCGCATTGAATGATCGTTGATGTAGCGCGGTTGATCGGCAAAGTAGGGTCGGTAGATGCGTACTTTTTCACCCTTGTTGTTGTACTCGACCGGCTCGCTGACACGCCAGCGGCGTGGCACATCGGCCTCGACAGGCTTGCCGTCGGAGTCGAGGATTAATTCACCGTTTTCCCCGACCTGCCACGACTTGCCTGGCTCGACTTCCTGTTTGGTTTGCAGCGACCGACCGAAGCCGTCCCAGCAGGCGATGCTGACCCGCACTTGCATCTCCGGATCACCGGGGTAGCGGTCAGCCAACATCGCGACGGCATGGATCGGTTCGCGGTGGGCCGCGTCGAGTTGTTCCTTGAGGATTTTCTCGTTCGCGTCTGGGGTTTGCACGGCGGCAAGATGCTGCCGCGCTCTGTCGCAGAAGTGGCCGCCGGGCAGGATGAATCCTTCACGTCTGGCCCATGCCTGCCATTCAGGGGAGGGCGGTGAGGTGCGTGAGACATGGCCCATCCAGCTGAAGGGATCGCTGAAGCCGACACTGGCGAAATTGCCGATGGCTTTTTTCGGGTCGGCAATGGCAATCGCCGGGTGGCGGTCGGGAGGCGGGACGTAGGTTTCCAGTCGATCAAAACCCACCGGCAGGCCTAATTCCGTGCCGTGGAAACTGGTGACCAACACTTGGCCTAATGCGTCGTAACGCGCCTCCTGAATATTGCAGTTGGCGTCTTCGATGGCGGCCGGCAGAAAGCTCCGGTAATCCACATCGAGCGTGCGGGTGGTGCAGCCATCGGGCAGGGTGACGGCATTGGTCAGGCACCAATAGTCGTCGTAAAAGACCTGGGTCTCACCGTGGCTAAGGGTTTCGCGATACTTCTGGATGTTAAAAAAACCATCCAGCGCGTGATAGGTGGGGAAGCCTTTACGCACCGACCACAGGTAATTTTTTGCATCGTCCGGATCGGTCGGTGGGGTGTTTTTCACTTCAGGCAGGAACAGATCCATGATGTGGTAACCGACTTCCGGTGACTCGAGTTTTTCTTTCAGGTTGAAGGGCATGTTGCCCTCGGCGTCCTTGAGTTTGTCGTAGGCGCTGAGGGCGATGGCATCCAGCTCCGCCGTTTCTATGTGCGCGGGCAAACCTTCGAACGTCGCTTGGCCGGGTGCAAGGGGCTGGTTGTTGGCGGGGTTCATGTAGAGCTGCATCGACAAGCCTGTGAGCACGGATTGTTTCGCCCACGCGCCGTCGTCGGCGATTTGTCGCAGAAAATACTCATGGGTGATGTTGGCGGCGGTGAGCGCCGATTTGTCGAGCACCAGTGCGTTGCCGCGCGCCTGATAGGGCAGGCCAAGGCGCCAGGCTTCTGGATTTGGCAGGTGAAGGTGCAGCGCTTTGGTTTGCGTCAGGTACCACTTTTGTTGGGCATCGTCGTGGGCATCCTTCCACCAGGTTTGGTGATATTCGTCGCTGAACGGCGGTGTATCGCTCAAGGTTTTACGCCGGGCGTAGTGCACGGTAAAGCCATGAATGACGCTGCCGTATTCATCCCATTCCAGGTTCAGTGTGTGCTGACATAGCGGGTCATCGGCGATGTCTGGCTCGTATTGATAAATGATCGATTCCAGGTCAAGCGGCTGCACCACCGCGTAAGGATTGTGCTCACCTTTGGGTCGCAACACGCGCACGGCGACGCGGCTTTCCTGAACAGCGTAAGGCACGGCAGTGGCGGGATCGTCGTCTGCGGCGTAGACCTCCGAGCGCAGGACTCTGCCGCTCAGGCAGCGGGCAATTTCGCGCTGGAGGTCTTCGTCTGGTGACTCGATGGGTTGCGCCGCGTGATCGTGTAGCAGCGTGGGTTGCAGGGCTACCGCAGACGGGTCGCCCGTGTAATAACCGTCGCGGGAAGGGTCGATATCCTCGCCGGTGTGGAACCAGGTTTTGCTCAGGATCGGTGCGGTGAAACCGGCGGTTGCGCGTTCAGCTTGCGTCGCTTCGGTATCGGTCTGCGTGAGCAGGCGAAAGCCACGGAACTCGCGCTCGAAGCGGTCGTAATAACCGCCGCGATAACTGAAGCCCTGCGTCAGCGTGTTGCCGGTGATGTCGTCGTGTTGGGTTTGCTGCTTGACCACATGCAGCGCCATGGGCAATTGGGAGATCGGGTTTTCGATGCCCGCCGCGTGTTGCTGGTTTTTTTCATCCAGCCATTCCTGCGCCGAACTGCGGTAGGTCACGCCGCTGCTGGAACCCATGTTGTTGCAGGTGCGGTTGACCAGATACGGCTTGGCTTTGACGAAATCGTAGCGCCAGTGTCTAGGGGCCATGTACGGCACCGTCACGATCAGGCTTGAGCAACCCAGCCCTTGCAGGTCGGCGGTGCTGACCTGGGTAAGTCGGTCGTAAAGCACGCCCTGGGGCCACGGCAGGTCGACACTGCTTTGCTCGAATCCACTACCGGCGTGGTTCATGAACACACGCAGACGCTTGGGTTCCAGGTAGATCAGATCCGCCGCGCCGGAGCCGTCGAGATCGGCCAACAGAACCTGTGCCGCATTGAACTCGCTGTAGGTGAACGGCAGCGCGCACAGCACAAACCCTTTGCCGAAGCGCCCGCGCCCCAGATTCGGCCAGACTTTGACTTCGTTGTGGCGGATGCGCACCAGATGCTGCTGGCCACTGCCGAGCAGGTCGGCGAACGCGACCACTTCGGTTTGCGTATGCAGCAATGACGGCAGCTCATCGTCGTCACCGTCGGGCAATTTATAACGATGAGGCACGTCGACGCCGTCGGCGAACCCGTGCTCGCGGCGATTGGCATACAGACGCACGCTGTTGGTGCCGATCAGTGCGAGGTCGCTGAGGCCGTCGCCGACCAGATCGGTCAGGCGTGACATTGAATGCAGGAATTCGTTGGGGAACGCCTTGAAGGGAACGTAGTTTGACCAGTCGCGATCCGGGCCAAGGGTGAAAAAGCCGTGCATACCGGGCATGGCGATCACCCAGTCGAGCTTGCCGTCGCCCGTCAGGTCGGTCAGCGATTGGTGAATCGCTTTGCTGCTGTCGGCCACCGGAATGTTTTCCAGCCGTTTCCAGTCGCTGTAGCAGACGTCGTCGCCGCCACTGTCGCAGCGCAATGGTTCGCGGTAATACCACGCTTGATCATAAAGACACAGCACCCCCGGCAGGCCTTCGCCATACAAGTCGACCAGTTGATAGAACTGGCCGTCATTGAGTCCGGGCATGTCGGGAAACTGTGCCCAGCCCGGATGTTTGGGGTCGAGCTCGCAAGCGTTGTAGCTGAACTCCATGGGCGGGCGACTTTCGACCTGACCGAGTGCGTCATACGCTTGAATGTGCGCGGCAGTCAGATGGTTGTAGCCGAGCGGGTTGGCCCGGTGCTCGAGCAACAGGCGCTGCACCAGCACGGGCGTATCGCCGAGTTCTTTGGGGAAGTGATGAAACATCAGCACTTGCCGGCACAGGCGCTGGGTGCCCAGTTCAAAGCCGTAGCTGTAATTCCAGAAGGGATCGCTGCGTACAGGCCACGGCTGTGTTTCTGCGTAGGTGGGGGCGGTTTCCAGGGTAGTGCTGCGTTCGCCGTAATCGAACAGTAAATGGAAGTGCCATTGCTCGGCTTTCCAGCTGTCGGTGACCCAGGCGTACAGGTGCGGATGGGCCTTGGCGTTGCCGTAATACACGCATTTGAGGTAGCGCTGCGCGCGGTAGTCGCGCAGTTGCGGCGGGGCGGGGGCGTCAGTTTCCGCTTTGTATTGGTAGACGATGTGCTCGCCGCGCGTGTTGAGGCTTTCGTCGATCATCCACGCGCCCACGCGCAATGGATCGGCCGGGTCGGCTCGGCGTGAGTCGGGAGTTTTGCCGTAGATATGCAGGCTGCCATCGGCACCGTGAATCAAAAAGAATCCACTTGCGTCGGTGGCGGTTGACCAGTGCTCGATGAGGCTGAAAGCCCCTTCAACTCTCGGCCAATAGCGCACCACCTTATGCTGTACGACCAGATCGATGCCGTTGTAGCGCGTGACGTTTCTGGAGATGACGCTGCCGTCGCCGTCACTGCGCTCGGGCATCCACATATCGCCGCCGGGGCCGGTGACAATATCGTTGCCGGTGTAGGCCGGAACCCCCTTGGTTGTGCGCAAGGTGATGGCGTTGGCCGTCAGGTGCCAGCCGATGCCGAACGGGCTGTTGCCGACATCACTGCTGTAACCCAGCCCAAGCGCCGGGGCAAAACCACGGCCGGGGGAAATCGGCAGGGGCAATTCAAGCGATGCCGCGCCGGTGGTGCCGACGCCGCCCCAACCCTTGCCGATGCTTTGAATGGCTCCGCCCATTTTGGGCAGGGAGGGAGTGTTGATCTGCATCGTTGACTGTTGCTGCGGTTGCTCACTCATAGCGAACCGCCGTTGCGTCTGGCCGTGAAACGTATGTAAGCGATGATGGAGGTGGCGACGGCCATATCAGTGAATCTCCCTGCCAGATGGGTGGCATCGATAGGATGCCCGGCGGGTTAACGCTAGCGGTAAAGACTGGCGGTGTAACCTGTCAGACCTGACAGGGTGGTGCAGTTTTCTTAGATCAAATTCGCTCAACAGATAACCGATCTATCGCCAAAACTTGTAGGAGCCGGTGCAGGCTGCGACCTTTTGGTTGTGTCTTTCAAGATCAAAAGATCGCAGCCTGCACCGGCTCCTACAGGTTTTCCGTGTTTCACAGAGTAAAAAAAGGCGCCCCGAAGGACGCCAAAAAATTCACCTCTTTCCAAAGGAGCAAGGAGCTTCTAAAGGTGAATCTGATCGCTCATGAAACTCACAGAATCGCCAGCGGGTATTCGACGATCACCCGCACTTCTTCCAGATCGGACTCGAACGCTGTGGCGCGGGTCGTGGCCTGACGCAAACGCAGTGACAGGTCTTTCATCGAGCCGCTTTGCACCACGTATTTGACTTCAACATCGCGCTCCCAGCGCTTCTGATCGGTGAGCGGATTACCCTCCGCGTCGCGGCGCATGTACACAGCGTTGGCGTTGGAATAATCAGCATCGGTGCCGCGACCATAACGGGTCATGAACGACAGACCCGGCACGCCGTACGGGGTCATGTCGAGGTCATAGCGCACCATCCAGGAACGTTCTTTGGGCGAGTTGAAATCGCTGTACTGGATGGAGTTATCGAGGAAGATCGAGTCGGACTGGCGCAGGTAATCGAAGTCGTCGTTGCCGTTGTTGCGCTGGTGGGAGAGGGCGACGGAGTGGGCGCCGAGTTTGACGCCGACGCGGCCGCTCCAGATGTTGTTGTCGAATTCGCCTAGCAGTTGTTTGCCTTCGTCGACGGCCTTGTAGTAGTTGAGGTCGCCGAACAATGACAGGTCATCTGTCAATGGATACGTCCATGCGGTGCCGGCGTAGTACTGATTCCAGGCGTCCTTGAGGCGGCTGGAATACAGGCTGAACGTGAGGTTTTTGTTCAGCGCGTAATCGCCGCCGCCGTAGGCGATCCACGGGGAATTGACCGGGCCGGCGTAGAAGGTCGCGAAGTTATCGTTGAGGTCGCTGGAGGTCGGTTGGCTCATTGCATGCAGGCGACCGCCCTGTACCGACAGGCCTTCGATACTGGTGTTGATGGCTGTCACGCCTTTGAAGCTCTCCGGCAGCAATCGCGAGTCACCAGCGGCGACCACCGGGGTGGCAGGGAACACATCGCCGACCCGCGCGATTGTATCGAACGCGCGCACTTTGGCGGCGCCGCCGAATTTGGTGTACTCGTCCTGCGCCTGGCCATCGCTGTTGACCGGCAACACATCGAAGGAGCTACGAGCGCCGTTACGGCCGTCACCGGTGTCGAGTTTCAGGCCGATCATGGCAAACGCATCAACCCCGAAGCCGACAGTGCCTTGGGTGAATCCGGATTCGAACTTGCTGATTACTGCGTGCGCCCAGGCTTCGGAATAGCCATTGCCGGTAGGGCTGGACTGGCCGTTGCGGTGATCACGATTGAAGTAGTAGTTGCGGTTGAGGACGGTGAGGCTGCTGCCTTCGATAAAGCCTTCGGCTTTTTCCTCCGCCACTACCATGGATGATCCGGCGCTGATCGCCACCGTTAAAGCGGCCATCGATATTTTTGTAGGGTTAAGCATCAGTCACTCCTGGAGTTCGGCAGAACGGGAACGTGCTTCGGCGTGAGTTTTATTGTTCGACGGGCGAGGGCCCGCCGGCATGGTCGCCGGGTGACATCGTTGCAAGCTGCGGATAACGCCAAGGTGATGAGGGAATTACAATTTCGTCATGTGGACTGGTAGGTTTCGTCTAGCTCAAGGTTGCGAGTTGATCGATGGTTTGCGGAAAGCGCTCAACCAGTCGGATGAGGGTGGTGGCTTGGGCGTTAGGTGTCGCGCGTCCTTGTTCCCAGTTTTCGAGCGTGCGGGTGTTAGTGCGCAGATACATCGCGAATACTGATCGGGAAAGGTTGAGTTGTTGACGGATGGCGACGACCTCTTCAGCCGTAATCGGTACCAGTTTCGGCAGCTGAACTTTGTGGGTATGTAGCGTTATTTTGCCTTGGCGCTCGTCAGCAAGGGCTTCCAGGCCGTCCATCAATTCAGAAAAAATGTCACGTTTCATAGTGGGTTCTCGTGTTGAGTTCTTTATCCAGCTTTTGTCTGAAAAGTTTTTTCTGGGCAGGCGTCAGATTGTCCTGTTCGTTCTTGCTGTAAACGGTGAAAAGCCAAAACTGGTCGTAACCGGACCACCAGTAATAGATCACCCGCAAACCACCACGCTTGCCTTTGTTTCTGCGCTGGTCGGAAAAACGAATTTTGCGCAGCCCTCCGGTTTCTTCTATGAGGTCGCCTGCTTCCGGGTTTTTCAGCAATTCCAACTGGAAGCTGCGAAACAGCTCATCGTCCAGATAATCGTCTCGATGCTTCTGAAACGCAGGTAGTTCGATAAATAGAGCATCCATGTTCTGTACGTTGCCTGCGTATAGTGTTGTCTCGATAATCGAATAGGTCAAGGCCTGCTGGCCTTGCTCTTCGCCCCTTTTTCAACGGTAGACGTCGGTCGTAAAATCACCTGTAGGACGAGTAGACGGGAGAGGTAGGATCGTTCGACTGATCTGTGAAGAGGCTTCGCAACTCACGTGTCAGAACAATTCGCAGCAGTGTCCAGCGCCGAATAGCGATAGCGGCGGGGTGTCAGGCTGTGAAGAGGTTGAATGTGCCGACGCCATCGCGAGCAGGCTCACTCCCACAATGATCCGGGATGGCCGCAGAATTTATGCACGACACATAACCCGTAGGAGCAGAGCTTGCTCGCGAAAGCGGTGGTTCAGGCAATGAAGATGTTGAATGTGCCGACGCCTTCGGGGGCAAGCCCAGCTCCCACAATGATCCGGGATGACCGCAGAATTTGTGCACCACACATAACCTGTGGGAGCGAGCCTGCTCGCGAAAGCGGTGGTTCAGGCAATGAAGAGGTTGAATGTGCCGACGCCTTCGCGAGCAGGCTCACTCCTACAATGATCCGGGATGGCCACAGAATTGGTGCACCACACATAACCCGTAGGAGCAGAGCCTGCTCGCGAAAGCGGTGGTTCAGGCAATGAAGATGTTGAATGTGCCGATGCCTTCGCGAGCAGGCTCACTCCCACAATGATCCGGGATAACCGCAGAACTTGTGCACGACACATAACCTGTGGGAGCGAGCCTGCTCGCGAAAGCGGTGGTTCAGGCAATGAAGAGGTTGAATGTGCCGACGCCTTCGCGGGCAAGCCCAGCTCCCACAATGATCCGGGATGGCCACAGAATTTGTGCACCACACATAACCTGTGGGAGCGAGCCTGCTCGCGAAAGCGGTGGGTCAGGCAATGAAAATGTTGAATGGGCCGACGCCTTCGCGAGCAGGCTCACTCCTACAATGATCCGGGATGGCCACAGAATTTGTGCACGACACATAACCCGTAGGAGCAGAGCTTGCTCGCGAATGCGGTGGGTCAGGCAATGAAGAGGTTGAATGTACCGACGCCTTCGCGAGCAGGCTCACTCCTACAATGACCCGGGATGACCGCAGAATTTGTGCACGACACATAACCTGTGGGAGCGAGCCTGCTCGCGAAAGCGGTGGTTCAGGCAATGAAGAGGTTGAATGTGCCGACGCCTTCGCGAGCAGGCTCACTCCCACAATGATCCGGGATGGCCACAGAATTGGTGCACGACTCATAACCCGTAGGAGCAGAGCTTGCTCGCGAAAGCGGTGGTTCAGGCAATGAAGAGGTTGAATGTGCCGACGCCTTCGCGAGCAGGCTCACTCCTACAATGACCCGGGATGACCGCAGAATTTGTGCACCACACATAACCTGTGGGAGCGAGCCTGCTCGCGAAAGCGGTGGTTCAGGAAATGAAGAGGTTGAATGTGCCGACGCCTTCGCGAGCAGGCTCACTCCTACAATGATCCGGGATGACCGCAGAATTTGTGCACGACACATAACCTGTGGGAGCGAGCCTGCTCGCGAAAGCGGTGGTTCAGGCAATGAAAATGTTAAATCCCACAAAAACAAAAACGGCACCCGAAGGTGCCGTTTTCATTTCTAGCCAGCCGAGCAATCAGCCCGCCAGACCCGCCTGCTGAACCAGTGTCAGCAATGGCTGCGGGTACACACCCAGGAAGAATGCGACCAGGGCGATGGCCAGCAGCATTACACCGCCTGCCTTTTGTTCCCAGTGCAGTTGGGCGTCGTGGCGACGCAGGTTTGGTTCGATCAGGTACAGGGTGACCATCACGCGCAGGTAGTAGAAGACGCCGATGGCGCTGCCCAGAACCAGCGAACCGACCAGCCACCATTGGTGCGCTTCAACACCGGTGGCGATGATGTAGAACTTGCCGATGAAGCCAGCGGTCAGCGGGATACCGGCCAGCGACAGCATCATCACGGTGAGTACGGCGGTCAGGTACGGACGGCGCCAGAACAGGCCGCGGTATTCGTACAGGGCATCCGCGTCACGGCCGTTGTACGGCGAGGACATCAGGGTGATCACGCCGAAGGCGCCGAGGCTGGTGATCACGTAGGTGACCAGGTACACGCCAATGGCTTCCACCGCCGGACCCTTGCTCGCCACCAGCGCGATCAGCAGGTAGCCGAAATGCGCGATGGACGAGTAACCGAGCAGACGCTTGAGGTTGCTCTGGGTCAGGGCCAGCAGGTTACCGAACAGGATCGAGGCGATGGCGATCACGGTCAGCACGTCGCTCAGTACACCACTGCTGGCGGCAGGGGAGATCTGGAACAGACGCACCATCACCGCAAACACTGCAACCTTCGACGCGGTCGCAAGAAACGCGGCCACCGGCGCCGGGGCACCTTCGTAGACGTCCGGCGTCCACAGGTGGAACGGTACCAGCGACAGCTTGAACGCCAGACCGATCAGCATCATGCCCAGGCCCAGTTGTGCCAGCGGGCTAGGCAGACCTGTCGCGGCCAGTGCCTGGCCGATACCGGTGAAGCTCAGGGAACCAGCGTCAGCGTAGAGCAGGGCCATACCGAACAACAGGAACGCGGAACCGGCCGCCGACAGCACCATGTATTTGATGCCGGCTTCCAGCGAACGCTTGTTGAAGAAGGCGTAAGCCACCAGACCGTAAACCGGTACCGAGAGCAGTTCCAGACCGATGAACAAACCGGCCAGGTGCTGCGCGCTGACCAGAACCAGACCACCGGCGGCGGCCATCAGGATCAGCAAGTACAGTTCTTCACGGTTGCCCGGGTAACCCGAACCGCCATCGCCCAGATAAGCGTGGGCGAGGGTAACGCAGGCGAGGGTGGCGACCAGGATCAGCGCCATGTACAGGCAGGCAAACGAGTCGATCTGCAGCAATGGGGTCACGGCCAGAGGCGCGACTTTCAGGGCAGGCAGGATCGACAACAGGGCC
>Ga0160445_100388_pt1 | contig 24696 bp, 23 predicted proteins | sample HID1972M_E1MG_FD_108215 | JGI IMG/M metagenome (GOLD analysis project Ga0160445, IMG submission 108215) | Enriched pill bug-associated microbial communities from UW Madison campus, WI, USA - HID1972M_E1 MG | ecosystem: Host-associated > Arthropoda: Insects > Digestive system > Unclassified ... | reverse complement strand
GTAACTGTTGATGACATTATTGATGTTCTTCATGGAAGACCATCCAGGATTAGTACATTGGTTTTTGATAATCCAAATTCGAGTACAGTGAGGTTCTTAAAGGAGTTGGCAGCTATTACTGATTTTCCAAAAGAGCGTGTATATGCTTTAAGCTCGAATGCAGATATTATAAAATATGTATATAATAATCCACATGCTGTTGGAGTGGTTGGTATAAATTGGATGGCTCAACCTGATCGGGATTTGTTGGAGTACACAAAAGGGTTGAAAGTGTTAGGCGTTAAAAATCAGCATGGTAAGGATGGAGACGATGCTTATTATAAACCTTCACAAAATAATTTAGCTCTTGGAAAATATGCCTTGGCGCGTGATTTGTACGTTATCAATTGTCAGGGTGTGATGGGTCTGGGAGTTGGATTCTCTGCATTTTTGGCAGGGGAACGGGGACAACGGATTATTCTTAAGTCTGGTTTATTACCAGATAGTATTCCGCCTCGAGAAATTAATATAAGAAATCAAATAAATTTAAATTAATATAATGAAAATGATGAAGAAAGCAATAAACATAGGGTTAGCCTTGTCTTTTGTAGTTTCTGGTGCTTTTGCTCAAAGTTTAAAAGATGCTAAGGTTGCCATTAACCAAGAGCAATACGAAAAGGCTAAAGTGACTTTGAAGAACTTGGTTCAAAATGATGCAAAAGAAGGAGATAACTATTTTTATCTGGGAGAGGTGTACCTTATTACTGATTATCCGGATTCAGCAAAAGCTGTATTTACACAAGGTGATGCAGCTGATCCTAAAAATACCATAAACAAAGTAGGGTTAGGTACTATTGAATTGCTTAATGGCAATGCAAGTGGTGCTCAGACTTTATTTGACGAAGCAACAGCTAAGTTAAAAAAGAAAGATTATGAGGAATTATTAGCAGCTGGTAAAGCTTATTTAAAAGGAGCTAATCCGGATTATAATAAGGCGCTTGAATATTTATTGAAGGCAAAAGCTACTGGCCAAAAAGATGCTGAAATTGATTTAGCGATCGGTAATGCTTATTTTGGTATGGGAAATAATAGCGAGGCTTACACTGCTTACCGTGATGCATCTACTTTAGATAATACGTTATTGAATCCAAAAATTCAATTAGCAGTAATTAGTAAAGAAGCTTATGCTTTCCCTGAGGCTTCGGCTGATTTGCAGGCAATAGTTGCTGAGAATCCTAATTTTGCTCCAACATATCGTGAACTTGCTGAAACCTATTATCTGTGGTCTCGAAGAGTAACGACTGTTGAAGAATATAATCAGAAGCTTCAAGAAGCATTAGAGTACTATAAGAAATACATGGATTTAACCGATTATTCTCTTGAATCCAGAATGAGATATGCTGACTTCCTGATTCTGGCAAAGGATTATGAAACGTTAGAGGTTCAAGCAAATGAGATGGCAAAATTGGATAAAATGAATCCAAGAATTTTACGCTATTTGGGATATGCAGCATATGAAAATGGTAATTACCAGGAAAGTAAAACAGCTATCACTGATTTTATCTCAAAGGTAGAGCCTGAGCGTATCATTGCTCGTGATTACTTATTTTTAGGACTTGCAGATATACGTTTAGCATCGGATACAGTTAATAAGACTGTTGATACTACTTTGTTAAATGAAGCGGTTGCAAATATGGAGAAAGCTGTTAAAGCCGATTCTTCGATTGCTGAGGATTTAAATGAAATTGGAATGGAATTCTTCAAAGCTCAACAATATGGTCCGGCAGCACGTATATTTGAAGTAGCTACTCTAAACCCTGACTCGAAGAATTACTTATACGATTACTTCTATATGGGTTATGCTTTATACTTCGATTATGCTTTAAGCATGAACGCTGAAGTTAAACCATCCAAGGCTATATTAGAAAAAGCGGATGCCGCATTTGGAAAAGTGGTTGAGTTAGCTCCCACTACCGATGCAGCTTATTTGTATCGTGCAAAAACGAACCGATTATTAGATGATCAAGAAAACCCTAAAGGTCTATTCGTGCCTTATTATCAGGAATTTATTGATATAGTTACTGGCAAAGGTGCTGAAGCGATTACTCAGAATAAAGCGAATTTAGTAGAAGCTTATAGCGTGAACGGCGCTTTCTATTCACTAAGCGGAGATTACGAAAAAGCACGAGAAAGCTTTAGAAGTGCATTGGAAATTGACCCTTCAAATGAGTATGCAAAACAAGCTTTAACTAATTTACAGCCTCAAACGTAACAGAAATATTTTAATGTGAAAGCGTCAGCAATATATATTGTTGGCGCTTTTTTGATTAAAATATGTATATTTGACGTGGAAAAAGATTAATAATACTGAATACATTTATGGAAACTGAGGTTATAAATAGTTCTGCGAATTATTTACCTATTTTATTTCAAATAATTGTTGCTGCCGGCTTTGGTATAACAACGATTGTTGTTACACACTTGATAGGTCCGAAGGTTCGAACCGAAAATAAATTATCTTCTTTTGAGTCTGGAATAGAGGTTGTGGGAAATGCACGCCAACCATTCTCAATAAAGTATTTTATGGTTGCAATCTTGTTTGTGATTTTTGATATTGAAGTTATATTTATGTACCCTTGGGCTGTAAACTTTAGGGAGTTCGGTATAAATGGTCTTATAGAAATGTTTGTTTTTATGGGATTGCTTTTATTGGGCTTTATATATATAATCAAAAAGAAAGCTCTTAATTGGGACGAGTAAGAATAGTATATATAGAATATTTCTAAATTATATTATTGACTTATTTGACTATAAATATCTCATAGATTTGTCGAGGATTTCTGGCCGGCATTAAGTTTATTCATAAAAGAAATTGGAATGACTGATATAAAATTAGGAGCCGCTCCTCCAGGGGTAGAGGGTGCTGGATTTTTTGCTACCTCCTTAGATAAAGTGATTGGTTTGGCTCGTGCAAATTCATTATGGCCTTTGCCATTTGCAACTTCTTGTTGTGGAATTGAATTTATGGCTACCATGGGTGCAGATTATGATCTTGCTCGTTTTGGTGCTGAAAGACCTAGTTTCTCCCCCCGACAGTCAGATATGTTACTTGTGATGGGTACCATTGCAAAAAAAATGGCTCCGGTTTTAAAGCAGGTTTATATTCAGATGGCTGAGCCTCGCTGGGTTATTGCTGTAGGAGCTTGTGCAAGTAGCGGGGGTATTTTTGATACCTATTCTGTATTACAGGGTATTGATGAGATTATTCCGGTAGATGTATATGTTCCAGGTTGCCCGCCAAGGCCAGAAGCTATTCTTGATGGAGTTATGCGCTTACAGGAGATTGTAAAGAATGAGTCTTTAAATAGAAGGAATACGCCTGAGTATAAAGCGCTTTTAGAGAAATATGGAATTCAAACGGATAATGATAGATAAGTTGAATAATGAAACTCTTCTTTCGCGTTTAAAGGATCGGTTTCTGGATACGATTCTGAATACAGATGCGCCATATGGCCTTCTTACTATTGAAGTCGGTAAAGATCAAATTATTGAAGTGCTGGAGTTTTTGAAGAAAGATGAGGAATTGCAGTTTATTTATCTAACTGATATTACAGCTGTACATTATCCGGAGCGTGACCTTTCTATCGGTGTGGTTTATCATCTCCACAGTTTTGTGAATAATCTCAGAATTCGATTAAAGGTATTTATTAATGGTGAGAATCCTGAGATCTCAAGTGCAACTGTGTTATGGAAGGGTGCTAACTGGATGGAACGTGAAACATACGATTTTTATGGTGTTCGATTTTTGGGGCATCCCGATTTGAACCGCATTTTGAATGTGGATGATATGGAAGCGTTCCCTATGCGTAAAGAGTTTCCGCTGGAAGATCCGAACCGTGTTGATAAGAAGGATTATTTTTTTGGACGATAGAGATAATATTATGGCCGACCCGATCACTAGAATAACGAATAATACACCAGTTTATAACGATAATGATTCTCAAGAGGATCTGATAACGTTAAACCTTGGACCTACTCACCCTGCAACTCATGGTGTGTTTCAAAATGTTCTTCAGATGGATGGAGAGCGTATTGTAAGTGGTGTTTCTACAATTGGGTATATTCACCGGGCTTTTGAGAAAATAGCAGAGCACAGGCCATTCTATCAGATTACACCTTTAACAGACAGGTTAAACTATTGTTCATCACCCATAAATAATATGGGCTGGCATATGACCGTGGAGAAATTACTGAATATAGAGATGCCAAAAAGGGTAGACTATATGCGTGTAATTATTATGGAGTTAGCCCGAATTACAGATCATATTATTTGTAATGGTATTTTGGGTGTGGATACAGGAGCTTTTTCGGGCTTCTTGTATTTAATGCATGAGCGCGAGAAAATCTATGAGATTTATGAAGAAATTTGCGGCTCTCGGCTAACAACTAACATTGGACGTATTGGAGGCTTTGAACGAGATTTTAATGAGCGATCCTTTGCTAAGATACGTTCGTTTCTTAAAGATTTCCCAGCTGTATTAGATGAGTTTACCAAGCTATTTGACAGAAACAGGATTTTTATTGAGCGAACTTCCGGTGTGGCAGCAGTAAGTCCGGAAAAAGCCTTAGAATATAGTTGGAGCGGTCCGATTCTTCGTGCAACAGGGGTCGATTATGATGTGCGAGTTCAGGAGCCTTATTCTTCGTATGAAGATTTTGATTTTGATATTCCTGTTGGAACTAATGGAGATGTTTATGATCGTTATATGGTTAGAAATGAGGAGATGCGTCAAAGTATGCGGATCATTGAGCAGGCATTATCGAAATTAGAGAAAGAGCCAAGTGGTATCTTTCATGCAGACGTTCCTGAGTTTTATCTTCCTCCGAAAGAGAAAGTCTATAATAATATGGAGGCGTTGATTTACCATTTCAAGATAGTAATGGGAGAATTGGATACGCCAAAATCAGAAGTTTATCATGCTGTTGAAGGTGCAAATGGAGAGCTTGGGTTTTATCTAATAAATGATGGTGGTCGTTCGCCTTATCGTTTGCATTTCCGTAGACCGTCTTTTATTAATTATGCAATGTATGCACCAATGAGTAGTGGGATGCTGCTGTCGGATGCAATTATTAATATGAGTAGTTTAAATGTTATAGCAGGAGAATTAGATGCTTAGTATAAATAATACGGATAACATTGAGAATGTTGAATTTACTCCAGAATTGATAGAGAAATTCAACGGGATTGTTAGTCGCTATCCAGAAGGTAAACAGAAATCAGCTTTGTTACCAATTTTACATGAAGTGCAGGCAATAGCCGGGTGGCTTAGTGTTCCTTCAATGAATAGGGTAGCGGAGTTCTTAAATTTAGAATATATTGAGGTATATGAGGTTGCAACCTTTTATACCATGTACTTTTTGAAACCCCAAGGTAAATATGTTTTAGAGGTATGCCGTACCGGCCCTTGCTGTCTGGTAGGAGCTGAAAAAATAATGCAGCATATCGAGAATACATTGGGAGTAAAAGAAGGTGAAGTTACAGATGATGGCTTATTTAGTTGGCGAGGTGTAGAATGTATAGCAGCATGCGGTAAGGGCCCTGTTTTACAGATCGGACCTGAATATACCTTTTATGAGAACCTAACAGAAGGAAGCGTAAGCCAATTAATAGAAGAGCTAAAAAATAATAAATAGGGTAAGATGACTCGTCAATTGTTACTTGAACATATTAACGTACCAAGAATAAATACATTCGAGGTATATCGTCGTATGGGAGGATATCGTGCTGTTGAAAAAGCAATCAAAACGATGAGCCCTGAAAGTGTGCTTGAAGAGGTGAAAGCTTCTGGTCTTCGCGGTCGTGGGGGTGCAGGTTTCCCAACGGGAATGAAGTGGAGTTTCCTTGCAAAACCAGAAGGGGTTCCGCGTTATTTGGTTTGTAATGCAGATGAGTCTGAGCCCGGAACATTTAAGGATCGTTATTTAATGACCTATATTCCTCATTTATTAATTGAAGGAATGATAGTTTCAAGTTTTGCGCTGGGCGCTCATACCTCTTATATTTATGTTCGGGGGGAGATGATGCAACAGATTCGTATTCTTGAACAGGCAATTGCTGAGGCCAAAGCTAATGGTTTTTTAGGTAAAAATATTTTAGGATCGGGCTATGATTTAGAAGTTTATGTTCATCCTGGAGCCGGTGCTTATATTTGTGGAGAAGAAACTGCTTTGTTGGAATCTTTAGAGGGTAAGCGTGGTAACCCGCGTATAAAACCCCCATTTCCAGCAGTTTCCGGTTTGTATAACTGTCCGACGGTTGTAAATAACGTTGAAACCATTGCAACAGCAGTTGCCATAGTTAATGATGGTGGAGCGGAATATGCGAAGCTTGGAATTGGAAGGAGTACCGGAACCAAATTGATCTCTGCGGGTGGAAACTTAAATAAACCCGGTGTTTATGAAATTGAATTAGGTTTACCTGTAGAAGAGTTTATTTATTCTGATGAATACTGTGGTGGAATAGCCAATGGCAAACAGTTAAAAGCAGTTGTTGCAGGTGGTTCATCGGTACCTATTTTACCAGCTAACCTGATCTTGAAAACAATAGAAGGTGAACCTAGATTGATGAGTTATGAATCTTTAGCTGAAGGTGGTTTTGTGAGTGGTACAATGTTGGGATCCGGAGGTTTTATTGCTTTTGATGAAGATCAGTGTATTGTCCGGAATACATGGAACTTTGCACGTTTTTATCATCATGAAAGCTGTGGTCAGTGCTCTCCATGCAGGGAAGGAACCGGCTGGATGGAAAAAGTTCTATTTAGTATAGAACATGGTCAGGGAAGGCCTAGTGATATGGATTTATTGGTAAATGTGGCGAAGAATATTGAGGGTAATACCATCTGTCCGTTGGGTGATGCTGCTGCCTGGCCGGTTGCAAGTGCTATCAGGCATTTTCGTGATGAATTTGAGTGGCATGTTAATAATCCTGTGGAATCACAAAGCAGGAATTATGGTTTGGCGAACTATGCTATGGTGAATAGCTAAAAAAAGAAGCTATGTCTGAAGAAAAAATAAAAGTAAGTATAGATGGAATTCTGGTTGAAGTTGAACCAGGAACAACTATCATGAATGCAGCCAGGCAGATAGGTGGAGACGTAGTTCCTCCTGCTATGTGTTATTATTCCTCGTTAGAAGGGAGTGGTGGTAAATGCAGAACATGTTTGGTTAAAGTTACTAAGGGATCTGAAAAGGATCCTAGGCCTATGCCTAAATTGGTTGCTTCCTGTAGAACGGGTGTGATGGACGGGATGGAAGTGCAGAATATAACTTCTCCGGAAGTGCTTGAAGCGCGAAAGGGTATTGTAGAGTTTTTATTGATCAACCATCCACTAGATTGTCCTATTTGTGATCAGGCTGGAGAATGCGATTTGCAAAATCTAAGCTATAAGCATGGTATCGAAGAAACTCGCTATAATTTTGATAGACGTACTTTTGAAAAGATAGATATCGGGGATAATATTAAACTTCATATGACACGGTGTATTTTATGTTATCGCTGTGTAATGGTTGCCGATCAGATTACCGATAAAAGAATTCATGGAGTTTTGGGAAGGGGAGATGTTTCTGAGATATCAACCTATATCTCAAACGTCATTGATAATGATTTCTCTGGAAACATGATCGATGTTTGTCCGGTTGGAGCTCTGACTGATCAAACTTTTCGGTTTAAGAATCGTGTTTGGTTTACTAAACCAGTAGAGGCACATCGTGATTGTCCGACTTGTTCAGGGAAAGTTACTTTATGGTATAAAGGAGAAGAGGTTTTACGGGTTACGGGAAGAAAAGATGAATTTGGAGAATTAGAAGAGTTTATTTGTAATGATTGCCGCTTTGAAAAGAAAGCAACTTCTGATTGGGTTATTGATGGTCCTAGGAAGGTTAAGAATACATCTGTTATTTCTTCAAATCATTATGAATTACCCGCTCCGCCTCCTGTTATTAAGGAGAATTTAAAATTACAGGCTGATAATAAAAAGCAGCTTGAAAGAGCAGAAAAGTTAAAATAGATAGCGTTCGCAAAAAAGACTATGGAATTTGCATTCATAATAGAAAAATTTATTCTCATCATTATAGTGTTCGTTATTACGTTAGTAATTGCGATGTACTCAACCTTGGCTGAACGGAAAGTTGCAGGTTTTATGCAGGATCGTCTTGGGCCTGATCGTGCAGGTATCTTTGGAATTTTGCAACCCTTATGTGATGGTGGTAAATTCTTCTTTAAAGAGGAGATTATCCCGGCAGGTGCACACAGACCTTTATTTATACTGGGGCCTACGCTGGCGATTATAACCGCCTGTATTGGTAGTGCTGTTATTCCATGGGGGCAAGCTCTTACGATTGACGATCGGGTTGTTGAATTGCAGGTTGCAGATGTCAATGTAGGTATCTTGTATATTTTTGGTGTAGTGGCTTTGGGTGTTTATGGGATCATGTTGGGTGGATGGGCATCTAACAATAAGTTCTCTTTGATGGGAGCCGTTCGTGCTGCTTCTCAAAGTATAAGTTACGAGCTAGCGATGGGTTTGTCTATCATTGCTTTACTGATGGTGACACAGTCTCTTTCTCTAAAAGAAATCGTAGCGCAGCAGGAAGGCTTCGTAAATTGGAACATCTGGGGACAACCTCTTGGGTTCTTGATTTTCTTAATATGTGCATTCGCAGAAACTAATCGGGTACCTTTCGATTTACCTGAATGTGAGACAGAGCTGGTTGGAGGTTATCATACAGAATACTCTTCTATGAAGTTGGGCTTATATATGTTCTCTGAATATATTAATATGTTCGTTTCTTCTGCATTAATGGCTGCGATATATTTTGGGGGATATAATTTTCCTTTTATGTATGATTTAGGGCTTTCTGCAAATTGGATTACAATTATCGGAGTGTTTGTATTCTTCATAAAGATAATTGCTTTCATCTTTTTCTTTATGTGGATACGTTGGACCTTACCACGGTTTCGATATGATCAGTTAATGAATTTGGGATGGAAGATGTTAATACCATTGGCTCTTGCTAATATAGCGTTGACAGGAGTATTTATAATATTAAAAGATAAGTTTTTCTAAAAAATATAGAAATGCAATCACTTAGTAACAGAAAAAAGATTTTAGAACAGGAGCCCATGAATTTTTGGGAACGGATATATCTGCCTGCTATTTTCAAAGGGTTAGCTATTACTCTTCGACATTTTTTTATGAAGAAGAATACAATAAGGTATCCTGAAGAGACTCGTGAATATTCTAAGAATTTTAGGGGTATGCACTCTTTGAAACGAGACGAATTAGGACGGGAACGTTGCACTGCATGTGGATTATGCGCTCTTTCTTGTCCGGCTGAAGCCATTACGATGATTGCGGCTGAGCGTCAAAAAGGGGAGGAGAATCTTTACCGCGAAGAGAAATATGCTGCAGTTTATGAAATAAATATGCTGCGTTGTATTTTTTGCGGCCTTTGTGAAGAAGCCTGTCCGAAGGAAGCCATTTATTTGGATGGACCTCATGTGCCACCTGAATATTTACGAAAGGATTTTATTTATGGTAAAGATAAATTAGTGGAACAGCCATTCATCAATTTAGAAGAATTATCTCTCAATAAATAGTATATGACAGTGTTTTATTTTATAGCCTTTCTATCGTTGTTTTTTGCAGTAATGACGATCATTAGTAAAAACCCCGTTCATAGCGTACTATATTTAGTTGTTACATTCTTTACGTTCTCTATTCATTATATTTTATTGAATGCACAGTTTCTGGCAGTCGTTAATTTCATAATCTATATGGGTGCAATTATGGTTTTGTTTTTATTCGTACTTATGCTTTTAAATATGAATGAAGATAGTGAACCGTTGAAGTCCGTTTTTGTGAAAGCTATGGGTGTGATTGCGGGAATGTGCTTTATTATTATATTCGCAGCTTCGTTTAAGGTTTTACAAACTTCGCCTCCTTTAGAAATTATAAATCCAGAGATCGGTTTGGTTGGTAACCTAGGTAAGGTGCTGTTTAAAGAGTTTTTATTGCCATTCGAAATTTCTTCTATTTTATTGCTTACCGCTATGGTGGGTGCAGTATTATTAGGTAAAAAGGATAAGAAAAAAGCCTAAGTTATGTTTGAAACAATACAGAGTGTCCCATTAAACCATTACATTTTATTTTGTAGTCTGATATTCGCAATTGGTGTAATTGGTGTATTAATTCGTAGAAATGTGATTGTGATCATGATGTCTATTGAGTTGATGTTGAATTCAGTAAATCTATTGTTAGTTGTGTTTTCTGTGTTCTTCGGAGATGCTTCAGGACAGGTATTTGTGTTTTTTGTTATGGCATTAGCGGCGGCAGAGGTGGCCGTTGGTTTGGCAATCATCATGATGGTATATCGCAATACCCGATCAATAGATATTGATATATTAAATAGACTTAGGTGGTAATTTTATGATAGATTTAATTTGGTTAGTTCCTCTTTTGCCGTTAATCGGATTCTTGATTAATGGATTAGGAAGAGATATTTTACCCAAGAATGTTGTTGCTTTTATTGGATGTGGGGTAGTTCTCGTTTCTTTCTTTATTAGTTGCGTTTTATTTTATGATGTTTATCAATTGCGGCAAGCCGGAGACGATGCTACGAGCATTGTAACTATATTTCAGTGGTTTAGTGCAGGTGCTCTGAATGTTTCCATGTCTTTCTTGCTTGATCCTCTAAGCTCTATTATGTTACTGATTGTAACTGGAGTTGGGTTTCTGATACATGTATATTCTATAGGTTATATGAAGCTGGATCCTGGCTTTAATAAGTTTTTCGCTTATCTGAATCTGTTCATTTTCTTTATGTTATTACTCGTTTTGGGTTCTAACTATTTAGTAATGTTTATCGGATGGGAAGGGGTTGGATTGTGTTCATACTTATTAATTGGCTTTTGGTTTAAGAATTCCTCTTTTGCAAGTGCTGGCAAGAAGGCTTTTGTAATGAATAGAATAGGTGATTTGAGTTTTCTGATTGCCGTATTATTAATATTTATATCTTTTGGTACCATCGAATTTGCCGGAGTATTTCCTCAAGCAGCACTATTAACATCTGGCGATAGTATGATTGTATTAATCAGCTTTCTTTTATTTATTGCTGCTACAGGAAAATCGGCTCAAATACCTTTGTTTACCTGGCTTCCTGATGCGATGGCAGGGCCAACACCTGTATCTGCATTAATTCATGCTGCTACTATGGTAACGGCTGGAGTTTATATGATAGCCCGTTCGAATATTCTTTTTACACTTTCTCCCGTTGTTATGCAGCTTATCGCTGTTATCGGCTTGCTCACTGCTTTAATGGCTGCGGCTACGGCGATAACTCAGAATGATATTAAGAAAGTATTGGCATATTCTACCGTATCACAATTGGGCTATATGTTTCTCGGTTTGGGAGTAGGAGCTTTTACCGGTGCACTTTTCCATGTTATTACACACGCTTTCTTTAAGGCACTTTTATTTTTAGGGGCAGGATCTGTAATACATGCTATGAGTAATGAGCAGGATTTGCGTTCAATGGGAGGCTTAAGAAAAAAACTGCCGGTGACATACATAACTATGTTGATTGGAACAATTGCTATCGCAGGAATACCTCCTCTATCCGGATTCTTTTCTAAGGATGAGATATTAGCATATGCTTTTTCTGAAAACAAAGTGCTTTGGGTTGGAGGTTTGATAGGTGCATTATTCACTTCTTTTTATATGTTCCGGTTATTGTTCTTAACATTTTTCGGGAAATTTAGAGGAACTTTTGATCAAGAGAAGCATATTCATGAATCTCCTGTGTCAATGAAGTTTCCATTAATCGTACTGGCAATTCTTTCTATTGTTGGTGGACTCTTGAATATTCCAGGTAGTCTTGGGGGCGGAGCATCTCTTGCTCAGTTTCTCTCACCGGTTTTTGCGGATTCGGCTGCTTTAACGCAACCTTTTCACTTAGATCATTCAACTGAATATTTATTGATGAGCGTATCAGCTGTTGCTGCTATACTGATGGCTATATATGCGTATATGAAGTATGTACAGAAAGAAGTTGTCCCTGAAGCTGATCATATTGAGCGTAGTTTTTTGAAAAGATTATCGTATCATAAATTTTATGTTGATGAGATTTATGATTTCTTAATAGTGAACCCGCTTAATTCTTTTTCTCGATTCTTATATCGGGTTATTGACCGGAGTGGAATTGATGGGGTTGTTAATGGATTTGGAAGAGGTGTTTCTGAATCGGGCAAAATGCTTAGGCTCTTACAATCGGGTAACGTTGGGTTTTATTTATTTATGATGGTGATAGGAGCTATTCTGCTCTTGTTTTATGGCATTTATACAATTTAAAGGATTACTGCAATAAATGGAAAATTTATACCTTCTTTTATTAATGCCTGTTTTTGGCGCTATTCTACTTGCATTTGTTAAGCAATCTCAGTTAGCAAAACGATTGGCTTTAGCTGTTTCATCTTTTACAATTATTTTAACTGTACCCTTCTTAATAAATTTTGTTCCAGATGCTTCCATGCAATTTGTACAATCCTTTGCCTGGCTTCCGTCTTATGGTATAAATTTTCATATTGGTATTGATGGCATAAGTTTACCAATGATCTTGTTAACGAACGGATTGATTCCGCTTATAATTTTGTCGACTTTCCGATATGAATATAAGGGTGGCTTTTATGCGTTGATATTATTTATGCAAGCGGGTCTGCTTCTTGTTTTTATGGCTTTAGATGCATTGATATTTTATATAGGTTGGGAAGCAGCTTTAATTCCTATCTATTTTATTTGTGCCATGTGGGGAGGAGAAGATCGGATCCGGGTTAATATGAAGTTCTTTGTTTATACGTTTATTGGAAGCTTATTGATGTTGACAGCCATCATCTATCTGCATTTTCAAGCTCCTGAAAGGGATTTCGAACTTTCATCTTTTTATCAATTAGGATTAGACGCTCAAACTCAAGGTTGGGTATTTATCGCTTTCTTTATTGCTTTTGCCGTGAAACTGCCAATCTTTCCGTTTCATACCTGGCAACCAGATACCTATGCTTCGGCACCTACTGCAGGAACAATGCTTTTAGCCGGTATCATGTTGAAAATGGGAGTATATGGTCTTATTAGATGGTTGATTCCAGTTTCGCCACTTGGTTTTGAACAATATGGAACGATCTGTTTAGTATTAGGTATTATAGGAGTTGTGTATGCTTCTATTATTGCACTCCGGCAGAATGATATTAAACGATTAATAGCTTATTCATCTATTGCTCACGTTGGATTAATCAGTGCCGGCGTTTTTGCATGGAATGTGCAAGGTTTGCAGGGTGCCATGATTCAAATGATTAACCACGGAATAAATGTGGTTGGATTATTCTTCGTTATGGATATAATAATCAATCGTACTCAAAAAGGAGATTTGCGAGAGTTGGGTGGAGTGGCTTTATCAGCACCTAAACTTGCCATTGTATTTTTAGTGTTGGTTATGGGAGCTATTGGTTTGCCTATAACGAATGGTTTTATTGGGGAGTTCTTATTGTTGGCAGGTATTTATAGTGCAGGGATATGGTATGCTGTTTTTGGTGGATTAACACTTGTTTTAGGAGCTGCGTATATGTTGCGTTTATATCAGAAAACAATGCTTGGCGAGAAGAATGATATAACTTTTAATTTTAAAGATATTCATGGGTCAGAGACCATTGTTTTTGTAATCCTGGTATTGTTTGTTTTGGGGCTAGGAATATATCCTGAACCTTTATTAAATATTTCAGAAGCTGCAGTAACGAATTTAATTAATCAAATATCAATTAAATAAGAAATCACTTTCGATTTTTCGAATAAAATATTAACAGATGGGTGCAATTATTACACTTTCTTTATTAGCTATTCTAATATTATATTTAGGACTGTTTAAGGCTACAAAAACCATATTGCCAATATCGATTTTGGGATTGATTGCGGCTCTTGTATTTTGTGTTGCTCTATGGAATGGTACTGCTGTGCCTCTATATAATGGAATGGTTCTGTTTGATCATTTTGCCCTTGTGTTTTCGATATTGATGATCGGATTAACAATATTGATTTTACTGCTTTCAAAGGATTACTTCGATACGATTGGTGAGCATACTGCTGAATATTTCTCTTTAATGTTATTTTCCTTGATCGGAGGATTAATTATTGTGTCTTTTTATAATCTCTCTATGCTGTTTATCGGTATTGAGATTATGTCTGTAGCTTTATACATCCTGGTTGGAATTCGTAAGAGTGATTATGGGTCTAATGAGGCATCGTTGAAGTACTTTCTGATGGGAGCCTTCTCAACTGGATTTTTGCTATTTGGAATTACGTTGATTTATGGGGCTACTGGATCATTTGGAATGGATGAGATTCAGTCTTATGTTCAAGGTAATGTTCAAACTATTTCTCCTTTATTCTATACAGGGGTTATTCTTTTTATTATTGGGCTAGGGTTTAAGATAGGCGCGGCCCCTTTTCATTTCTGGGTTCCTGATGTTTATGATGGTGCTCCTATATTAATAACAACTTTTATGAGTACAATCGTAAAAGTTGCAGCAATCGCGGCATTCTTGCGTTTATTCTGGTTCTGTTTTGAACCGTTAAGTTATTTCTGGACACCGGTATTATCGGTAATGTCTGTTCTTACTTTGTTTGTTGGAAATATTACTGCTTTAATGCAACAGAGCTATAAGAGGATGCTGACATATTCAAGTGTATCTCACGTTGGGTATATGTTGTTTGCTATATTGAGCTTGGGTGGAGAATCTGCTAACGGTATTTTAGTTTATGTAGGTGCCTATTCTATTTCATCTATTGTAGCTTTCGGAGGTCTGATTGCTGTGAAAAGAGCGAATGGCAGTGAGCAATTCGAAGCTTTTAACGGCTTAGCGAAAAAGAATCCATATTTGTCCTTTATAATACTGGTTGCTATGCTTTCTTTAGCAGGTATTCCCTTAACCGTAGGATTTATTGGTAAATTTATGATGTTTGCTGCAGCTTTACATAATTACCACATTGCGTTGGTAGTTCTAGCTGTTATTAATGCGGCTATTGGAATCTATTATTATTTTCGGGTTATTATAGCAATGTATTTTAAACCAACTGATCGGGAGGAAGTTGCTTTGAATCTGAATTATAAGGTGGTCCTCACCATTGCTACTATTATAACTATTTGTTTAGGCCTATATCCTTCTCTTGTAACAAACATCGTTTAAGAACATTTATTTTCGATAAAATAAAGATATAAACAGTGTTTAAACATTATTGTTATAAAGGGTATCTTAAGTGTTACTATTTTAGGATATCATAAAATCTGGCTGTTTATTTTTATATATTCGTAAGATAAGGATTTGTATGCACGAGCTTTGGTTATCGTTTCAACAATTATTTGATGCAGAAACCCTACTTCGAACTGGAGGGTTTTATTTATTGTTAATTGTAGTTTTCGCAGAGACCGGGTTATTTTTTGGTTTCTTTTTACCGGGAGATTATTTATTGTTTCTTGCGGGATTATTTTGTGCTTCGGGGCTTCTGCCGGTTAGCATATATAGCTTGTGCGGAGGGTTACTAGCAGCCGCAATCTTAGGAAATTATACGGGATACTGGTTTGGTTCGCGAACCGGACCAATGCTTTTCAAAAGAAAAGACTCTTTGTTATTTAAACGAAAGTATATAGTAGCAGCAGAAGAGTTCTATCATAAATATGGTGCGCTAGCATTAATTTTAGGTAGGTTTATGCCAATTATACGTACATTTGCTCCAATATTTGCAGGTGTAGTGCGCGTAAATATGACTAGATTTACTATTCTTAATATTAGTGGAGGAGTGTTATGGGTAGCTGTTTTAACTTTATCGGGTTATTTTCTAGGCCAGCATTTCCCTCAAATTGTCAACTATATTGAGTATATAATAATAGGATTTATTTCGCTTACTACCGTTCCTGTCATTATTACAGTTGTCCGAAAAAGTTTAAAAAAAGAAAATATAAATAAGAATTAATCTATGAGTTTTAAGCATCCATGGCACGACGTTTCGCCCGGTAATGTTATTCCTACTTCTGTTAATGGGATTATTGAGATTCCGAAAGGATCAAAAGCTAAATATGAAATAGACAAGGAAAGTGGTCTGATGAAATTGGATCGCGTTCTGTTTTCGTCTGTTATTTATCCTGCTAATTATGGATTTATTCCTCAAACCTATTGCGATGATAAAGATCCGCTTGATATACTTGTGTTAAGTTCGGTGGATGTATATCCTATGACCTTAATTGAAGCAAATGTTGTAGGGGTAATGCATATGGTTGATAATGGTGAGCAAGATGATAAGATTATTGCTGTTGCTAAAAATGATATGTCTGTAAATTATATTACAGATCTGTCTGAATTACCGCCTCATACGATGAAAGAAATAGTAAGATTCTTCCAGGATTATAAGGCTTTAGAAGGTAAAAATGTTACTGTTGAGCAGCTTCTGGATAGGTCTTATGCGTTAAAAGTTATAGAAGAAAGCCTGGAATTATACCAGAAGATATTTGTGAACCAAAAGTAGAATTATGGGTTTTCAAATTTTTGTTACTTTTTTATTAGTTTTCCTGAATGGCTTTTTTGTCGCCGCTGAATTTGCGATTGTTAAAGTTAGGGCTTCACAAATTGAAATTAAGGCTAAATCGGGAAATAATGTAGCAAATCTTGCGAAGCACATTACGAATCATTTAGATGGATATTTAGCTGCAACACAATTAGGGATTACACTGGCTTCACTGGGTTTAGGATGGGTTGGAGAAGCTGTAATGACTAGGGTTGTTGTTAACTTCCTTGCCATTTTCAATATTGAGTTGGTTGGTACGTTTCAAACTAATATTGGTCATATATTAGCATTTTCAATTATTACGATTTTACATATTGTATTTGGTGAACTAGCTCCTAAATCTATTGCGATTCAAAGGCCGGTAGGTACGACCATGGCTCTGACTTTACCGCTTCGATTTTTCTATATGGTGTTCAGGCCTTTTATATGGGTATTGAACGGCTTCGCAAATCTTATATTAAAGATGTTGGGTTTTGGTGCTACCATGAACGAAGTGCATCATTCTTCTGAAGAATTACAATACCTGCTTGATCAAGGTAAGGAATCAGGGGCCCTTAATTTAACTGAACACGAGTTGATTAAAAACGTTTTTGATTTTAATGAACGGGTAGTTAAGAATGTAATGGTTCCGCGTACTAAAATAACTGCTGTAGAAGTTGATAGTCCGAAGGAGCTGCTATTAAATACAATTATCAGTGAAGGTTATTCACGTGTTCCTGTATATGATGGATCTATTGATAAAATTGTGGGCATAGTACATGCTAAAGATTTACTGCCACAATTAGTAGATAAACAAGAGATTGAATTAAAGAATATTATTAGAAAGCCTTATTTTATTCCGGAGACTAAGAAAATCAATGACCTGTTGACTGAATTTCAGCTAAAGCGGATTCAGATTGCAATTGTTCTAGATGAGTTTGGAGGAACATCAGGCATGGTTACCTTAGAGGATATTGTAGAAGAGCTGGTAGGTGAGATTCAGGATGAGTATGATGAAGAACATCCAATCGTTGAACAGGTATCGCAAACTGAATACATCGTTTCAGCATCTGCGAACATTCATGATGTTAATGAGTATCTACCCTTAGAGCTTCCACAAAGTAATGACTATGACACGCTTTCTGGTTTAGTGAGCGAATTGTTTGATAAGATACCTGATGTTGGTGAATGTAAAGAATTTCATGGTTATGCCTTCACTATTTTAAAGAAAACTCAACAGAATATTGAGTCGGTTAAAATGGAACGCCTGGAACAGACGGACGAAGAGCCTGAAGAATAAAATTGATTGCTGTGCATATATTCTATACCCCAGATATTGCGAATCAGAGTTTATATTATGATCTTTCAGAAGAGGAGAGTAAACATTGTAGTCGAGTATTAAGGCTAAAGACTGGAGCTAATATTACATTGATTGACGGTAAGGGCGGAATATTTGTGGGCGAGATTGCTGGTTCATCGAATAAAAAACGAACCAGAGTAAATATTCTTTCTTTTGTGAAGGAGTCTAAGAAAAGGGATTATATACTCCATATGGTCGTAGCTCCAACCAAATCTTTGGAACGATATGAGTGGTTTCTTGAGAAAGCTACCGAGATTGGTATTGATGAGATTACACCTATTATTTGTGAACGCTCTGAAAGGACAGTAATGAAGCTTGATCGCTTAAATAAAATTGTAATAGCAGCAATGAAGCAATCTCAGCAGTCGTTTTTGCCAATAGTAAATGAACCGATTAAATTAAAGGATTTCTTTAATCTTACATTTGAAGGGAAAAAGTTTATTGCCCATTGTTTAGATAATGAGAAAAAACAATTAAAACAATCTCTTCAAAAAAAGGAGAATGCTGTTATTCTAATTGGTCCTGAAGGAGACTTTACCAACAATGAGATTGAACAAGCTCTTTCTTTGGGATATATTCCAATTACATTAGGTGATACAAGATTAAGGACCGAAACTGCGGCATTAGTTGCCTGCATGGAAGCCAGTTTTATAAATCGTTAGCATATGAAGTATATTCTTGTTAATAATAGCAGTAGCTATACTATCCAGAAAAAAGGTGAGGATGTTTTGGTTGATGAAGATCTAATTCATATGGATTTGCAAGACTGTCCAGACAATCGTATACATGTTTTATTAGAAAATAAAAGCTATTCTGCAGAAGTCGTTGCAGTTAATTATAAAGAAAAGGAAGCTGAACTAAAGATTAATGGACAGCTATACCAGATCTCTATAAAAGACGAAAAGGATGCGTTGCTTGAAAGCTTAGGAATGGAACTGAATAAAACTCAAAGTGTTTCTAATTTAAAAGCTCCTATGCCCGGGTTAGTTTTAGAGGTGCAGGTAAAGGCTGGCGATAAGGTGAAAAAAGGAGACTGTTTATTAATATTAGAGGCAATGAAGATGGAGAATCTTATTAAATCTCCATTAGATATTATTATTAAATCTGTTGAAGTTAATAAGGGCGATAAAGTAGAAAAGAACCAGGTTCTTATACGGTTTGACGATACTATTTGATAATTCTTTTAATCTTATTTGATTGCTTAATTAATTTAAACAGAGTGCCATAGTCTTCTTTCTCAAGAACATCATGCATATGTTGCAATTGCCTAATATGTTCTTCTAAAACCTCAAGCACATTGTTCTTGTTTTGTTTAAATATAGGCACCCACATCTCTGGTGAACTCTTGGCTAGTCTTACTGTTGAAGCAAATCCACCTCCTGCAAGCTCAAATATTCTTCCTTGCGATTTTTCTTTTTCTAATACCGTTAAAGCAAGAGCAAAAGAAGTGATGTGAGAAATATGCGATACGTATGCAGTATGTAAATCATGTTCTTTTGCATTCATGAATACTGGCTTCATTTTTAAAGCTTCACAGATGGATTCAGCAATCTCAAAAGCATCCGGATCGGTTCGTACTATGTCGCAAAAAACCATGTTCTTTCCTGTAAATAAGTCATCTACAGCTGCTTCCGGACCAGAATATTCGGTACCTGCCATTGGATGTACCGCTACTAACCTGCCTCTGTTAGGATGATCGTCAATTGCTTCCAGTATTTCTTGTTGCGTTGAACCCATTTCCATGATCACCTGGTTCTTTTTGATTTGATCAAGTATAGATGGAAGTAATTCCTGGATAGAGTTGACCGGAATTGTTAAGATTATTAGATCAGAGTCTGTTATAGCTTCATCTAATGCTGAAGTAGCATCAATTATTCCAAGATCGAGGGCTTTGCTTAAGTTTCCACTATTAATATCAACTCCAAATATCTTGTTTACAGGTACTGTTTTTCTTAAGCTCAGTGCTAAGGAACCACCGATGAGGCCTACTCCAATAATAGAAATTTTCATTTTAACTTGATAGGTTTGATGAGGTTATGCGTTTAATAGCTTCAATAAAAATCGACTCTGGAGCACATAGGCTGATACGAATATGATTTTCCCCCTGGCTTCCAAATATACCTCCCGGCGTTATAAATACGCGTGATTTATCAAGAATTTCGTCTGTTAATACATAAGCGTCCTCGTACTTATCGGCAATTTTAGCCCAGGTGAACATTCCTACCTGGTTCTTATCGTATGTACAGTTTAGGAGATCTAAAAGCTCATATACTTTCTCTCTTCTCTTTCTGTAAACTTTATTTAATTCGGTATACCAATCCGTATCTAAAGACAGAGCTTTGCTTGCAGCCATTTGAAGCGGATAGAACATTCCTGAGTCCATATTGCTTTTAAAACGTAAAACCTCTGAAATACGTTCTGAGGCCCCAAGTAACATTCCTATTCTCCAGCCAGCCATATTAAATGTTTTACTGAATGAATTTAATTCGATGGCTACATCTTTGCTTCCAGGTATTGAAAGGATGCTTATTTGCTCATCGTTAAGAATGAAACTATAAGGGTTATCATGACATATTAATATCTCATTCTCTTTTGCAAAGTTAATAAGCGCTTTGAAAAAATCACGATTGGCTTTAGCTCCGCTAGGCATGTGTGGATAGTTAATCCACATAAGTTTTACTTTGCTTAGGTCTCTTTTTGACAATTCTTTCAGATCAGGCAGCCAGTTCTTTTCTTCTTTAAGCTCATAGCTTATAGGAGTTGCGCCACTCAATCGCACTGCTGACAAATAACTAGGATAGCCGGGGTTTGGAACAAGAGCTTCATCTCCCGGTTGAAGGTAGGTCATGCAGATATGCATAACGCCTTCCTTAGATCCCATTAATGGTAATATTTCAGTTTCCGGATTCAGTTTTACCGAATATTCTTTGTCATACCAAGTTGAGATTGCATTCCTTAACGCTGGTATACCATTATATTTTTGATATGCATGGTTATGAGGATTCTTTGATTCTTCAATTAATGTATCAATAACAATAGCGGGTGGCGGCATATCCGGACTTCCTATTCCAAGATTTAAAACTTGTACTCCGTTTTTGTTTAGGTCAGCTATTTGGGTCAGTTTTTTTGAAAAGTAATATTCTTCCGTATGTTGAAGCCTATCAGCAATTTTCATTTGCATATCAATGTTATTAAGCTTGCAAAATTACTAATGATTTATTAGATATTTGCTGAGAATAGAATATTTAGCCACATATTTAAAATATTAGCCAAGTTTTTCTTACAAATTAAGGACTATAGCATTTAAAATAACTTGGGCGGGTTTTATTACCTTTGCTCTTACGTTGTAATTATGAAAACATACTTTAGATTACTTTCTTTTGCAAAACCAATAGAGAAATTCGCTATTCCTTATGTGATCTGTGCATTATTAGCAGTTCTTTTTGGCACCATGAATTTGGTGCTGGTAGGACCCTTATTGAATACGCTGTTTATGGCAACGGATGAAGTTGAAGCTCTTGTTAGGCCAGATAATTGGGTGAATGTTATTGATTGGTTTAATTACTATGCACAAGAGATAAGCGGTATGTACGGAGCTTATGGTGCATTGAAGTTAGTTTGTATAGTAATAGTTTCTTCGGTGTTTTTAAGCAATCTGTTCCGTTATTTTTCTCAACGTATAATGGAGAATTTGAAGATTCATACCTTATTGAATTTAAGAAAGACTGTTTTTAACAATGTAATGGATCTCCATGTAGGATATTTTAATAATCAAAGGAAGGGTGATATTATTTCAAAGATATCGTCCGATGTACAAGTTGTTCAATTTTCGGTGACAGGAACATTGCAGGTTGTATTCAAAGAACCTTTACAGCTCTTGTTTTATATAGTTTCATTGCTGATGATGTCGGTTGAGCTTACTTTGTTTGCTTTACTGATCATCCCTGTTTCAGGTTTTTTTATCTCGAAAATTGTTAAGCAATTAAAGCAACAGGCTATAGAGGCTCAATCGGTTTATGGACAAATGATCAGTTATCTGGACGAAGCTTTATCGGGTATAAAGATCATTAAGGCTTTTAATGCTGTAGAGTTTGTCAAAAAGCGATTTAATGAGGAGAATGCCTATTATTCGAACCTTGGCAGACGTATGGCAAGAAGGCAGCAACTTGGATCTCCTGTATCGGAGTTTTTAGGGGTAATTATGGTGGCCGTTATTTTATTATATGGTGGTAACCTGGTCATTAACGGAGATCAAAATTTTACTGCAGGAGCTTTTATAGCTTACATTGCTATATTCTCACAGGTAATGCGGCCTGCGAAGGCGCTTACGGATTCGTTTACTAATATTCATTCAGGTATTGCTGCAGGTGAGCGTGTGTTGGATCTGATTGATCAGAAACCAGGAATTGTAGATGCTCCTGATGCTAAGAATATTGATTCATTTGACAATGAAATCAGATTAGAGGATATAAGTTTTGAGTATGATGAGAGAGCTGTTTTGATAGATGTCAATATGAATATTCCAAAAGGCTCAACCATTGCATTAGTAGGTCCTTCTGGTGGGGGGAAGTCGACCTTAATGGATTTGATTCCTCGTTTTATGGATCCATCAAAAGGCAGGTTATTAATTGATGGTAAGAATATTCGTGATTTAAAGGTTGATTCATTACGGAATTTGATGGGTGTAGTGAACCAGGACCTTGTTCTATTTAATGATACAATCGCTAATAATATCGCCTTTGGAATTGATAACGCGTCTGAAGAAAGCATAGTTGCAGCAGCTAAAATTGCGAATGCACATGAGTTTATAATGGAAGCAGAGTCAGGCTATCAAACCAACATAGGTGATAGAGGGATTAAGCTCTCGGGTGGACAGAAACAACGATTATGTATTGCCAGGGCAGTATTGAAGAATCCTCCTATATTGCTTCTTGATGAGGCAACTTCTGCTTTAGATACTGAATCAGAGAAGTTAGTGCAGGACGCCTTGAATAACTTAATGAAGAGTAGAACTAGTTTAGTTATTGCGCATCGTTTAAGTACAATTCAGCAGGCAGATAAAATATTCGTATTAGAGAAAGGTAGAATTGTAGAGGAAGGAACACATTCTGAACTTCTGGAGAAGAGTGGTTTATACCGTAAGCTTATTGAAATGCAACAGTTCTATCATTAAAAGCTATAAAAGGGAAAAGGGGCATAATCTACAGATCATGCCCCTTTTCCCTTTTATAGCTTTTAAAGCTTTCGCTTTACTTCTACTTGTTCATATGCTTCTACGATATCACCTACCTGAATATCATTAAACTTATCAATGTTCAAACCACATTCATAACCAGTTGAAACTTCTTTAACATCATCCTTAAAGCGTTTTAAAGAGGCCAGTTTGCCGGTGTAAACAACCACTCCATCCCGAATTATCCGAATATCATGATTACGGTTTATTTTCCCATCTAACACCATACAGCCAGCAATTGTACCAACTTTACTAATTTTGAATGTTTCACGAATCTCAACGTTCGCAACAATCTTTTCTTCGTATTTAGGAGCCAACATACCTTCCATGGCAGATTTAAGCTCATCGATTGCGTCGTAGATAATAGAGTACAAACGAATATCTATTTGTTCTTGTTCTGCTAGTTTCCTTGCACCTGTTGATGGTCTAACCTGGAAACCTATTATAATTGCATCAGAAGCAGAGGCTAACAAAACATCCGACTCGGAAATCTGTCCAACAGACTTATGAATAACATTTACCTGGATCTCTTCTGTAGATAATTTTATTAGAGAATCTGAAAGTGCTTCAATAGATCCATCAACGTCACCTTTAACGATTACATTTAACTCTTTAAAGTTTCCGATCGCTAATCTTCGGCCAATTTCGTCCAGAGTAATGTGTTTTTGTGTTCTTAATCCTTGCTCTCTTTGTAATTGCAGCCTTTGGTTCGCTATTCTTCTAGCTTCAGGCTCGCTTTCCAGAACATAGAACTTATCACCCGCAGTCGGAGCTCCTCCTGTCATTCCTAAAATCTGAACTGGTGCTGAAGGACCTGCTGAGGTTACTTTTTGTCCACGTTCATTTGTTAGAGCTTTAACCTTTCCGCTATGAGATCCTGCGAGAATTGCGTCCCCTACATGTAAAGTTCCAGATTGGATAAGTACTGTTGTAACAATACCTCTTCCTTTATCCAGCTCTGCTTCCACCACTGAACCAACTGCTCGCTTGTTTGGATCGGCAGTTAATTCAAGCAAGTCTGCCTCAAGTAATACTTTTTCTAATAATACATTTACATTTTCTCCGGTCTTGGAAGAAATTTCTTGCGCCTGGTATTTACCGCCCCATTCTTCTACAAGAATATTCATTGCAGATAATTGTTCACGAACACGATCAGTGTTTGCACTTGGCTTATCTATCTTAGTAAAGGCAAATACGATAGGAAGGTTGGCTGCCAAGGCATGGTTGATAGCTTCCTTCGTTTGAGGCATAACACTATCATCTGCTGCTATTACAATAATAGCAATATCTGTAACCTTTGCACCACGAGCCCGCATTGCGGTAAATGCTTCGTGACCAGGCGTATCTAGGAAAGTGATCTTACGACCGTTTTCCAGGGTAACTTCATAGGCTCCTATATGTTGTGTAATTCCACCTGCCTCACCGGTTGTTACATCTGATTTACGAACATAGTCAAGAAGTGACGTCTTACCATGATCCACGTG
>Ga0160445_100385_pt1 | contig 24762 bp, 26 predicted proteins | sample HID1972M_E1MG_FD_108215 | JGI IMG/M metagenome (GOLD analysis project Ga0160445, IMG submission 108215) | Enriched pill bug-associated microbial communities from UW Madison campus, WI, USA - HID1972M_E1 MG | ecosystem: Host-associated > Arthropoda: Insects > Digestive system > Unclassified ... | reverse complement strand
GTATATGAAGAAATAAATCCGAAAATTACATCAAAAGATATACGAAATGCAAGTTATTGGAGTATCATGAACGCACCAATGGCAGGTATTACATACGGTGCTAACGGTTTGTGGCCTTGGTTGAGAGATGGAGAAGTCATATTAAATCATTATGGGAAAGGAAAGGATGCCAGTAGATGGTATAAGGCTATTGATTTACCAGGGAGTAAGCAAGTAGGTTTTTTAGCAAACTTTATAAATAAGTTGGATTGGTGGAATCTGAGGCCCTCGAATGAACTCTTACTGAAACAACCTGGTCTAGAAAGACCGGAAAATTTTATAGCTGTATCTAAAAGTGAGGATAGTAAAACCATATTGGTATATATCCCTGAACCTAAGCCTTTCAAGCTTCATAATTTTAACGATGATCTTTTCGAAGGTAGATGGTTTGATCCTGTAGCTAACCGGTATGTAAAATGTGATGTTATATATGCACCAGGTATAATAGAAATTGTCCCCTCCGACTTTTCAAATGATGCTCTTTTGCTGTTAAAGAAAAAAGAATAACCTTACTTCAACTATTTTCGGTCAAAATACATTGGATGTTAAAGATAGCGTCTGCATTAAACAAATTGAAGAGATTAATTTATGCGTGCATTATATGGTATTAATCAAATTGAAATTCAAAAGGAAATTATTTTTATTACTTGAGCCAAATCCAGAGACTTTTTTATTTTCATTAGCTTTCGATGCGGTTAAACAATTCATCAAATAAGTTAATCTAGGCACTCTCACTAACTTGCCGCCAAACATTTTTTTTGCATTTCTTCATTATTAAAAGAATAGTGCATTTGATTTTGTAAAAGATAGTCCAATATCCTTGTATTTTCAACCTTGTTCGCTTTCATCTTACTGCATCTCCACAAATTCCCATGCGCTCTGATAAGCGTTCTGTTCTTCTGCATAAGCTATAAAATCAGAATAAAATGGCATTCTTGATAGTGTGGCACTATCACCTATTATTACAAGTTTTTTTCTAGCCCTCGTCATTGCAACATTCATTCTTCTGATATCAGAAAGAAAACCAATACTCCCCTCAGCATTGCTTCTGGTCATACTAATATAAATCACATCACGTTCTTGTCCCTGAAAACTATCAATGGTATTCACTGCAATTTTATGAGCAAATTCCTGAAGACCAGGATGGTTATTTAACAACTCCCTCATCAGGATAACCTGTTGTTTATAAGGAGAAATCACCCCTACAGTTGGAAAATCATCCAACGTATAATGTTTAACAAGTTCAGAAACCAGTTGACTTAAATGCTTAAATAAAAATACAGCCTCCTCAGGATTAGTCACACTCGTACTTTCTTGCATTTCATCAAATCCACAGCCTGCAGTATCCACATAAGCCAGTGGAATGTCACCTGAAAACAGACGATGTGAAACAACTGTTGAGTGAGCTTTCAACTTACTTCCATAAAACACTTTGGAAGGGTAGCCCATAATGGCCTCATTCATTCGGTATTGTTCTTCCAAAAGAACAACCGACTCAGGATGCATCACAATAGCCTTTTCGAGTAGCGTTCTGTTTAATCCCAATCTTGCGGCCTCATTGGATTTTATAGTTGGTGAAAGCTGACAATGATCTCCAGCAAAGACCACTTTATCAGCTTTTAAAATAGGGATCCAGCAAGCAGGTTCCAAAGCCTGTCCAGCTTCATCGATTACCAGCGTATGGAAATTAAGGTTTCGAATAGTATAATGATTAGCACCAATAAGGGTGGCTGTCACTACCTGAGCCTTGCTTATTAAATCATCAATAATATATTGCTCAGTATTCTCTACCTCCTTCATAATCTTATGCGCTTCGTCAAAAAGAGCCTTACGTTGCTCTTTCTCCGACCTGCCGAAATTCCTTTTATACTTATGAGCCATATTCTTAAACTCATTAGCTTGTTTCTTAAAAGCTTTCATCTGCTTCATTGCAGGGTGGCCTTCCATTTTTCCATCCAGTGTCAGTGATAACAATTTTTCAGATACCCTCACCGGATTTCCAATACGTAATACGTTCAGCCCTTCTTCATCCAGTTTCTCTGTCAACAAATCAACAGCCGTATTACTTGGTGCTACCATTAAAATCTGATGATGATCCTGTTTGATTAACGCTTTAATAGCCTGTACAAGCGTAGTTGTTTTTCCTGTTCCCGGAGGTCCATGTACAATTGCTAATTCCTGAGCAGACAGAATCTTATCCACGGCCAATTGTTGTGTAGTATTTAATTGAGGTATAATTTGTTGGACAACCTGATCTAAAAATGAGGGTTTAAGCTGCCCGGTCAGAATCTTAAGTAATTTACTAGCTACCTTCCTATCATCCGCACCCAAAATAATAGAAGCCCGTTTAAGCGCTCCTTGCATCTCCCTGTAACTATTATTATCAAACAATGCATCTACTCCCAGTTTACCTTGCCGAACCCAATCTGGTAATTCGTCCGTTTTCAAGGTGATTTTCATTCTGCTTCCACTTTGATAAGCAATCGTTCCTTCTATCCGATCCTTGGGATCATGATTTGAGAACAACGCAACAGAGCCCCCAAAACGAAATTGGTGGATCAGCTCCTGATGAGTTGTGCGCTCTATTTCTACTGTCAAATAATCACCATGACTAATTTCTGATCCCTTGATTGCGATTGGATACCATGACAAACCACTTGCTCTCCTCTCCGCAACCGAAGAAGATTCTGTTAAGGCCCTGTATGACCTCAGATCTTCGTCCCGCTCTATTTTAAGTAAATCAATAAGTCTGCTGAAATATTCTGACATAATAAATTAAATAAGTATTTTCCAAAAACCAAATCTCTTTAAGTTGTGACCATTCTTACTTTTAAGAGTTTAGAGTGTTTTTTCGGAAGTTTCCAATACTTTTTCTATTTCAACAACAGCCTCATCCTCAACCATCTTAGTTGCAAAAATACTGATGATCAATATTTGTAAAGCGTGAAAAAGCATTAACGGCAATAAAATCAAACCAACTACACTACTTTGACCAAACAAGGCTTCGGAAAAAACAGTACCATGCACTAATGACTTCTTGGTTCCACAAAATTGCGCAGTAATTCGATCTGCACGGTTAAAACCCAATATTCTTGAAATCCATCCCGTAATTCCATAAACTAAAAAGAATAATCCTACTACAATAACAGTCATAAGGAGCAAATCTTGTATATTCAGGCTTGTAAATATTTTCTCTTCAAAAGAGCTCACAAAACTCTTATAAATGATTAATAGGATAATAAATTTATCAAAAAGGCTGAGCGATCGGCTGTTTCTTCGTGCAAATGCTCCCCAATATTTTCTTAACAATAATCCAACAATTAAGGGAAATAATATTTCCATTCCTAACTGGAAGTAGATATCAGAAAAGTCGTATGCAATATCAGAATGCTTGATAAAGGAACTCATCCATAATGGAGTAACTAAAATTCCAATTATTCCGGAAAGACTGGCATTAAAAATTGAAGCAGGAATATTTCCTTTTGCCATAGCTACCATCACTACTGAGGAGGATACCGTAGAGGGCAAGGCGGCCATAAATAAGAGGGAAAGCCATAAGAGTTCATGTGAGGTATCTTTAACGAAAGGATAAAAGACAACAATAAATAATGGAAAAATCACAAATGTAGTTCCTTGAACAACGATATGTAGCTTCCAATTGCTCAGACCACTTTTAATATCGTCCGTACTGAGCTTTAATCCGTAAAAGAAAAAGATCAATGAAATTCCAATGCTAGCAATGCTATCTAATGGAATCGGACTATCTTGATAACCAAGTTGCGGAAAAAAATAAGCTAAAATAATACTGAACGTAATGGCAATTACAAATGGGTCTATTCTCATAATACGGATTCTGAAATAACCGGCAAAGATAAAAAAATTATAAAGTCGACAACTACTGCTGCCAATAAACCAAAATAAAATCCATTGACTATTAATAGCTGTCGTTCTCACTCAGAACAATTATCGAAGCTTTTTTACAGAATTTGAAGAAGCGAGCAGTTAGAAAGACAGATTTTAATAAAAAGATGAATTAACTATCTTTACTAAATAACTATCAAACATTTTTGCCGCATACTAAATCAATACTTTTATATGTGACAGATGGCAGAATGCTGCTACTAAATTTAGTTTTACCATAATATAAAAAGGAGGCCGTGTGGGATTCAGGCCTGCCGATAGGAAAATCATTTCAGTTAATCAATAATAGAATGAACCCTAAGATGGAACAAAACCAAAAAATAACAGAACCAGATAATACAGCAGTAAGAACAGCTTTATGGAGAGCATTACACGTGCAGGTGGACGCAAAGCCTTATATACTTGAAGATGAAATTGGCTTGAAATTGATAGCTCCGCCCGATAATTGGCAGCAACGTCCTGACATGCAATTTACAAAACGCCTTCGGGCTTCTATTATAGCTCGTGCCCGTTTTATTGAAGATTTAATTATTGAACAAAGCAAACAAGGAATTAGTCAGTATGTGATTCTGGGTGCAGGACTTGACACATTTACTCAACGCAGACCAGATATTGCTTCCAAACTTCAGGTATATGAAATTGACCAACCGGATACATTAACTTGGAAACGACAACGATTAATTGAACTTAATTTTGGCGTTCCGGAATACTTGCACTTTGTGCCTGTTAACTTTGAAACTTCTTCTTGGTGGAAACAGTTATTAAATTCTGGATTCGATAGCAGCAAACCTGCTGTTGTTGCCTGTACAGGAGTTAGTTTGTACCTTACGAAAGAAGCAATTACTTCTACACTAAATCAAATTGCAACACTTGCTTCAGGTTCAAAACTTGCTATAGCATTTTATCTACCAATGGAACTTCTTGATGAAGAAGACCAACCTATGCAGGAAATAGCAGAGAAAGGCGCCCGTGCAGCAGGAACTCCATTTGTGAGCTTTTTCGCACCACATGAAATATTAACTTTAGCTCATGAAGCAGGCTTTAAAGAAGCAAAAACAATATCAACAAAAGATATGGAACAATATTATTTTACGAATAGAACCGACAATCTTTTACCTGCAAGCGGAGAAGTATTCTTATTGGCAACAACATAAACCACAAATTTGATGAACATCCCTTTGTTACACGTTTTCAGAAAAGTAACATCGTTTTAATGCATGTATTTAAAGAATACTGTGTATCTTTTTTCAAAGGTATCGGAATTCACTTGATTTACTTCTTATTATAGTTAATCATCCAACACACCCCAAACTGATCCTTAAATGAACCAAAATAGTCTCCCCAAAACATATCTTCCAAAGGCATCTCTACAATGCCGCCTGCCGACAAACCTTTGAATAAACGCTCCGCTTCTTCCCTACTATCGGGTGCTATGGATATGTAATTGTTATTACCTATATTCAAAACGTGACCAGCAGACGGTAGGCAGTCGGAAGCCATCAATACTTGCCCGTTTGATAAGGGCAGCGAGATGTGCATGAGTCTGTTTTTCTCTTCCTCTGGAAGACGTCCGCTTTCTGGAGCTTCAGACATGCGCTGTATAAACAGTTCGCCACCAAAAACCGATTGATAAAAGTGGAAAGCCTCTTCAGCGTTTCCATCAAAGTTTAGATAAGGGTTAATTTGCATGATATATAAATTTTAGTTTTTATTTGCTATGCTATATCAATTGGTGAACAAGTAGTTTATGATGCAATTCATATGGATTTGTATGTTATGAAATGTATTTCTATTACTATTGTACCGTTATACAAATCTAAACTGTAGATTTTTATTTTCTCTTGTCTTATGACAAGTTTTATTCAAGTGCTGCTTTGCTGATCTTTCAATTCATCCGCATGTCTAATTCGGTTCTAAAGCTGAATATTAACTTTAAAGTTTTTAAACACCAGCGCACCATTGACTTTCTTACCCGTTGTTCTATCCTGCAGATCTTTAAGCAGCCCTGTTTTTCCTTTTTCGAGCAGGTTTTTCATTTCCTTCTCTTCAAGCAATATGCCCGATAATGTACGCCATATTCTAAAATCGCAGCCCTTCGCATAGAGGTCACATTTTGCCAATTTCTCATATAACATGATCTTGCCATTTGCGCATTTAGGGCATTTGATAGTTACCGTCTGCAGCGGCAATTCTGCCTCCAACGGCAAGGCGATCCGCAATTGCAGCAACTCCTTAGTGATGCGTACAGCAAAATCTTTAATGTGCTTCATAAACACATCATACGACACTTTATTATCGCGCATCTCCTCCAACTTCTGCTCCCATTTACCGGTTAGTTCTACCTTGGCGATCGCGCGATCTTTAACCAAGTTGTAGACCATCAAACCTTTCTCCGTAGGGATCAGTTTCTTTTTATCCCGCTGGATATAATCACGCAGAAAGAGCGTTTCAATAGTAGCAGCCCTTGTGGCTGGAGTACCCAAACCACAGTCTCTCATGGCCTGACGCATTTCATCATCGTCAATTTCCTTACCAGAGGTTTCCATGGCTTTTAGCAAGGAAGCCTCCGTGTGTACAGGCTTGGCTTTGGTATACTTCTCCATCATCTCAAGCGTCAATATCTCCAACAGCTCATTCGCGACTAGCTTGGGTAATTGTGCATTTTCACTATCCGCATCATCATCCTCTTTCTTATCCTCGTCGGGTTGCTCAAGTTGATCGGCCGAGAGCCGCCATCCATATTGCTTGATAACCGTTCCCTTTGTGGTCAGCTCCATGTCTTGCGCATTTATAGTGACCGTGGTAATATCTTTCAGACATTGCTCCGAGAAACTCTCAACCATACGCTTGGCAATCATATTGTATATGTTGACCTGCTCCTTTGACATGGCTGATGGCTTCTCGTCCGTCACCAGCAAGGCATGATGATCGGTTACCTTTTTATCGTCTACGGAGCGGGTATTAAGCTTGGCTCCAATGAGATTGCGACTTATCGTTGCAATCCTTTCCTCTGCTGTGTTGGCCAGGTGCTGAAAAAGCTCTTCGATTTGTTCAAAAACATCTTCTCCAATATATCGACTTCCCGTACGGGGGTAGGTAATGACCTTCTTTTCATACAGGTTCTGCGCCAGACCCAAGGTCTGATCGGCTGAATAACCATACTTTTTATTGGCATCTTGCTGCAGCGTAGTCAAGTCATACAAGAGTGGAGGAGGTTCTTTCACTTCCTTACCTTCTACCTTGCTGACCAGCACCTTTGCCCCTATGCTGATTTTGGCTAATGTATCAACAGCTAGTTCCTTTTCGTCAATGCGGTTAGAAGTTGCTTTAAATTTGATATTATCTTTTTCAAAAGTTGCTTGTATTTTATAAAATGCCTTAGGTTTGAAGCTTTTATTTTCGACATAGCGCGAGCATATCATCGCTAAAGTCGGCGTTTGTACACGACCGAGGGACAAAAGGCCCCTATTTCCTGCGGCAAGCGTGATGGCCTGCGTGGAGTTGATACCGATTAACCAGTCGGATTCAGAACGCGACCTCGCAGACATATATAAGCTGTCGTACTCCGTGCCATCTTTCAAGTTTTGAAAGCCATGCTTGATCGCTTTATCCGTTTGACTAGAAATCCAGAGCCTTTTAAATGGTTTTTTTGAGCCTAAAAAATGATAGATATTGCGAAAGATCAACTCCCCTTCCCGCCCCGCATCCGTAGCTACGATAATTTCATCCGCCTTTTCGAGCAAGAACCTTATGGTGTTCAGTTGCCTCAATGCCCCTCCATCATCGATTTGCTTTCCATCCCGTTTGATCTTTTTTGACTCCAGCTTGAAGGTAGAAGGAATAATGGGGAGATTAGCAATAGACCATGAATGATACCCATAGGCCTGAGGGGTGCATAGCTGCACCAAATGGCCGAAGGCATAGGTAAAGGCATATCCATTACCCGAAATATATCCATCATTCACTTCTTTAGCACCCATTACCCGTGCCAAATCCCTTGCCACTGATGGCTTCTCTGCGATTACTACTTTCAACTTACTCTCATTCGTGTGGTTTCAGGAAAGTTGTCAATATTCAAGATGGTAATGACTTCATTTAATTTTATAGTCTTGAATAGATCTATACCTTGAAAATATGCTTCTAGCTCCGAAATTGTCATAAGGACAAAGTTAAAGTTTCTTTCAGGCAAAAAATGATGTCTCCTGTTTATTTTTTCCTTTTATAGACGTTTTAAATAAAAAACAAAGGCCAGGGCGCCAGCTTCTTCCGATTCAATAGCGGATTCTAAAAGAAAAAACGGACTAAATCCTATTCTTCATAAAGACGATTAGCTTCGATACCTTGTAAGGATAGTATGGAAATAATTTCTACATGATTAAGGCATATACCTTCAACAGTTAGCAAATTATATGTAGAATTAAGATCAATTTTCCATTTGCAAATACCTTTATACTTTGCAAGGACATTTTTTATTCTTTGAACAAGCGCAGGGCCTTTTACGTCGATTTCGAAAATGAGTTTTTCCATAATTTTCCAATTTAATACTAAGATTCCTTCAAGTGATCTTAAAAATTCAACAGAAGAAATATGTCAAAAAATGCAACTAACTAAGTGAAATAGATCTAAAATTATGTATAATGTTTAAAATATTTGATTCACAAGTAAAAATATGTAATGAGTCCTAATAAAAGTGTAATAACAAATCATATCACCTCTATTAAAGATACATTGGAAAAACTGTTGGTATTGAGCTTAAGTGAAACTTATAGAAAATCTTTAGAGCTTCTGATCTTGTTCCACTCATAGAGGGGGCAGATTATGAAACCGATCAATCAATCAAGAACAAAATCAGGAATGAATCACAAAATTTTGCTGAATTTGAAAAAGGAGATGTTTTGATATTGAAACGGAATGCAGATCAACAATTTTATATCTTTAAAAGTGAAGAGGATGTAGCACAGGGAACTATATATAAATCCGGAAAATACACCTTGACTTTCAACTATGGTGGCCCCAACAGGTTGACGCTAGACTATGACAATTCGGAACAAATTGTCGAATACCCGACCTTTGTTCACGATGGAGCAGCCTTTACTCAACTTTTGTATTTTTTTCCCAGAGTAGATAAGTCAGATGCTAGTCCGGAGGTAGTTAACACCCTCTCAAACAAACTCGTGGACTATCAGTATTCTTCTAAAATTCAATCTTATAATTTAAATTAGGAACAAAAAGAGCCTCCCTGAATTCGTCTATCACATGAGTTTGATAATTGTATTGAAAATCATAAAACTCTTTGTGCATGGTGGCATTTAAGACTTTAAATGCAATCTCATGTGCCGATTCCATTTTGTTTATTTTATAACTTGCTGTAAAATGACTGGTAAATGCTGGTGAAAGTTGTTTTGAAAAGACCAGAAAACTTCTTTTGCTATACGTTGTTTATATCATACCAACTTGATAACGTTATGGCAACTTCAGCAAAAAAAACAGTTACTGCAAAAACTCACAAACCTTCAGCGAAAGCAAAAAATAGTACTAACGCAACGAAAAAGAAAAAGAACATGACTGAAAGTTACAATTCCTTTAAGAAGTTTGAAGGGCACCAATATACTGGCATGCAGGTTGGAAGGAGTCACCATTGGGATTATGATCAGGGCGACTGGAAGGAGACTAAAATCACTCCGGATCTTTGGGAGATTAACTACGCGGTCACCAAACGCCGCAAAGGGCATGCACCTGAGGGTAGCGGTGTTCCCGTAGGTACCGAATATCACTGGTATATTCTATCCCATCAAAACGCGAAGAAATTAAATGCAAATGATTATTCCACCGAAATGCATGGGCTCAAATTCAAGCTTGCGCATAAGCGTGCGGATAAGGAGAAATGGAGCCTCGGCGGTACCACGCAGCGTAAGCACCTGATCGCCTTTCTAAAGGAAATGATTGAGCAATTGGAAAAGGACCCTATCCCGTTGGAATTTGAATATGGCGGTAAAAAATATAAAGGTGAAGGCGTACCCGTGCCCGATACGTGTGATGAGGATGTTTGTTATCAGTTAGACGTTGAACTGAACGATGAGGCTTTGGGCATTATCCGATGTGCAAAGAGCGGCTGGAAGATGGATGGCGTGGAGCAGGAACTGGTCGAGGCTATCGGCGATGAAATTTTCGCTTTTTACGAGTAGCTTCCATTCAGTGATCCTACCCACTGTGTCCAAGCATCCGTTTAAGAAACATTCTTACTTCATTAACAGAATTGGCAACCTTCACTACATTACCTTCTTTATCGATCAGGATATGCGTAGGATAGGCATTAACTTTTAACTTATTGGTCATATAAATTTTCTGTCCAGCCACAGTCCGGTAATCAAACCGCGTTTTTTTAAGGAATCTTTTTAGCGGCGCTGCATCATCGATGGCCAGACTGAGAAATACAATATCGTTTCTATCCTTATAGGATTCCACCAATGCATTTAACTCCGGCATTTCCTTGACACAGGGCAGGCAGGAAATGAACCAGCATTTAAAAAGAACTATCTTACCTTTTGTATTTTCACTGGTGTAGCTGTTTCCGTCTAAGGTTTCAAAACTGAACTTAGGAATAGGATTTTTCTCCATGGCGTAAAAAATCAACTCCTTTTCCGCATACATTTTCATATAATCACCAATTGCGTTTTCAGCTCCAGGTGGATTACGCTTTAGCTGGTACCGGATTGAATCTGCCGGATTGATGACTATAGGCTGGTAAAGTCTGGTCGACAAAGCTTTCAGAAATTGCTCTTTTGAAATCTGATTCCGATTTGTATCATAGCCAGCAAAATCTTCATTCAATTTTATCCGCCTTGCATAATAATCCCAAAATTTTGTAAACTCCTTGAAAGGTTTTACTTCTTGAATTACCGAAAGCGCAGGCGCAGGCACTGGCTGGGCATTCGTGGTGGTGTCAATATCTTTTAAGGCTTCATTTTTACGATGCTGACAGGCTGTAAAAATAATGAGACAGGCAAGTATCAATGATCTATTGCTCATGGTTCAAGGTTAGTTCACTCAATTTAGACATTTTAAATCAAAGAAGAAACATTACTTACTGAAATTATGCAACATGATCAACAATATAATTGGCAATTTCTATAGAATGGTGAAACGTAAAATTTACCAGTTTAAGTACTGTTTAGAAAGAACTATCTTATATTAGATAAATTTCTGTTTAGAATTAAATCTTAATATTTTGTTAAGCTTAACCAATATCAGCAAAAAATACGGCAGTTATGAGGTCTTAAACTTCAGTGGATGGAAAGTAGAAAACGGAATACACTGGCTAAAAGGAGGAAATGGAACCGGAAAGTCGACCTTATTCCGCATCATATCAGGACAAACACCTTTTAATGGTAACGTAGAATTGAATGAGATTAGCTTAAAAAAACAACCAATATTATACCGTTCAAAAATCAGCTTTGCCGAAGCAGAACCACAATATCCCTTGTTTATAAAGGGAAAAGAACTTATTGGATTCTATCAAGAAATCCGAAAAGCAAAAAATAATGAAGTAGAATACCTTGCTGATTACTTCGAGATGACAGCTTTCCTAAATAATAAAATAGGTGGTTATTCAAGTGGGATGCTGAAAAAACTATCACTGATTTGTGCTTTTCTCGGTAGCCCTGATCTTTACATTTTAGACGAACCCTTAATCACGATCGATGCAGACTCATCAGATAAGCTCTACCATCTAATCAAAACAAAGGCTTTAGAAGGAAAAAGCTTTTTACTGTCTTCTCATCAAGAAATAAATAGAGATAAATTACCATTGAATACGGTATCCCAAATTATTGACAAACAAATTGCTGCCGCAGATGCTGAAGTTACTGATCAATAGCCTAGCTAAGGATTTTTACCAGCGACATGCAGGATTTTTCCTTTTTGGTATATACTTTTTGTTTGGCATCCCTGAGCCATCTCAATTGATTGAATACAATAAGGCTTTATTGCTGGCAGGCATTTCTTCTCCTGTAGGAATGGCTGTTGTATTCATCTCCTGGGTTTTATATGCAGCGAAAGCCCATTTATTCATCAACCAAAAATTGAGGTTACACCAATACAATTTCACAAAAGAAATAGGTTCACGGGAAAAGGGTGTCCAATTAAAACTCTGGCTAAGCTTCAATTCGGTTATTCTTTTACCAATTCTTATTTACGTTATTCTGCTTATTATACTTGGTTTAAAATTCCAATTTTATAGTAGTGTGACCAGTATCATAGTCGTTTTTCTTGCTTTATTTTTTGTATTGGCATGGCTCAGATTCCATTCTATGACCTTTGACTTTCTAAAACAAGAGAACAAGCTGTTTAACATTCAATTTAAAATAAAAAGACCATTTTTTAGTTGGCCGATACATTATCTTTTTAATGAACAGCTATTGATGTTATTACTATGCAAAATTATATCTCTCTTTCTATTCAAAGGTATTTTGTGGATGTTTGCTGATGTCGGGGACGACATACGGGTCTTGCTTACAGCATTATTGGCATCTGTTATATGTCACTCGGGCCTAGTCATTAACTTATTGAGATTTGAAACCGAACAACTGAACTTTGGTAGAAGTTTACCTATTAGGATCAGTAAAAGATTACGGAATTGGTTATTGGTTTTCAGCATCATCTTGCTTCCAGAATGGGTATTGTTTACAGTAACTGCACATTACAACCTATATTCAATCGCCAATGGTTTGTTATTTGGGCTCACAGGATTATTTTTTTTATTAACCTTATTATATTTAGTTAAACTGAACCTTGATAGTTATATAAAATCTCTTCTGTTCTTCTTTTTTATAACCTTGTACATAATATTGGGCCATTATTATATCCTATATAGCCTTTTAATGATTACTTTCTCTTTATTGTTTTACGTTCGCATAGTTAATAAAATAGATTTTAGAGAAATAAAATAACAAGATAATATGACACCAATTTTTGAACCATTTCTTGCAGCGGCTTTAAATTCAAAGCTAACCAGGGTAGATACCAGGATCTGTTCTCCTTACTTCCTTAAAATCTTCTCCATTGTCTTTCCTTTTGCCAATTCATCAACTAATTTATCTAAATAACGAATCTTTTGCATGAGTTTGTCTTCGATTTCTTCGACACGATATCCACAAATTACACCTGTAATTTTTGAAACGTTTGAATTAATTTGAGGCGCTTGGGCGAAAAAGGTTTCAAAATTACTCTTCTCGTCGATTTGCTGTTGCAATGTTTGTTTATTATATCCTGTTAGCCAAAAAATGATGGCATCCACATCTGCTTTTGTGTGTCCCTTTTTCTCCGCTTTTTGTATATACAACGGATAGATACTTGCAAAAGGAGTTGAAAATATTCTTGCCTTATCCATTTTATTTGTTACTATTTATCAAAGTTAATTTTTTGTAGTCAAGTCACCCGCCATTTTGCCCAAACCCATGTTAGCGGTTCATTGTTTTATCAGGTTCGTAAATAAGTTGCACTACTCCCGATTTAAAAACATTGGTTTTGATTAGTTTCAGATGCTGTCGTTCTTTTAGGTTCTCAAATAGTGGCTTTCCTTTACCCAATGCAATTGGATGAACTGATATTCTGTAAATATCAATTAGCCTGATTGAATAAATGTTTTGATAAGGCTTGCACCACCATACAGCCAAATATCTTTTCCGTCTTGATTCTTTACCTGGGCTACCTTGTTTGCAATGCCAGCTAACGGGCCTCATATTGACGAAGGGCGGGATTTCTTGCGCCAAGCTCAATAGTAGCACCGAGATTTAAATTTAGTAAAAAGTTCCATTAGTAGTACGCCAGCCACCTATTGCCAATACGCTGTTGCTGGGTTTTGTTTTTTTAGTATTATATTAGTCATCGATACCTTTTCCATTGAGAATTTTTGGAATATATTTTTCAATTCTTGATTCACGGGTTTTGGATTGTTTCGCTTGGGAAAAATAAAATAGGTAAGCTCTTTGTCGTCCTGCTGTCAAAGCATTAAAAGCTTTTTTTAGTTCGGCAGTTGAATCCAATTTATTTTGAAATTCTTCCGGAATCGTATAGTCTGATGTTTGTTTCAAAGCCACTTTCATTCCCGATTTTTCCACTTCAATAGCTTCTTTGATATAGACTTTTATTATCGATTTCTGTTTTTTTATTTGATTGATATCTGTAAATCGGATTTGGCGAGCCGACTGGACATTTTCTGTTTGTTGGATCAGAATGCCTTCTGCGTCTTTTAGTAATGCACCTTTATGAAACAGGAGAGCACAATATTCTTTAAATCCATGAATTAAAACAACATTTTTGTTTTGAAAAGTATAGCAAGGATGCATCCACTTAAATTCTTCGGTTAGCCCACAATCAAGAACGATTATTCTCAATAACGTCATTTCTTCTTGCCACTTCGTGGCTTTTTCTAAAAACTGGTCAACTTTAGGATTCATTTTGTTCATAATTTATTTAATGGAAAAAAATTTCTGCTTTCAGGTCTAAAATACCATAATACAATTATTTGCTTACCATCTCCTATAATCGGTTATGTGCCATATTGATTTCTTGAGCAAATGGCATTTGAAGCAATTGGTCTCTGAATACTATTCATTGACACAATTTGCATCGTCAATTTGCTGGTTTCATAACAAAAATACATAAAATGAAGAAATTAATGAATTTTGATATTTGATTCAAAACAAGTGTTTAATATAACTTTGTTGAAGCTAATTCAAACAATTATGATGATAATACGAAAATAAATTTGAGCTTTCTTCACCGTATTCCTAATATTTCCAAGGTACAAGAACTGAAAGAAGAAAAACTAAAATACGTAAATAATATTTTGATATTAGGAATCTTCTTTTTATTGTTTGGCTTATATTCATGTTCAGATTTCTACAAAATCAATAATTCTACTTTAGATATTTACAAGGTTTCTGATAATTCACTAATTGTAGATGATATAAATATCATCTATTCTAAACCTTTTGACAACATTGTGAAGGATCTAACGTATGATAAAATGGTACCAATAAATAATAATATTACAGAACAGATTTATATTAAAAGAAAGGCTGATTTTTTCACATACATATTTTTATCACTCAGCATTACTGCCATTATATTATCACTGTTTATGCTTTACACTTACTTAAAACAACTTTCATACAAAAAGTACTTAAAATTCGTAGAGTAGATCTTACGATGCTAATCTTTAGTACAGGTTTCTAATCCTTACCTTTATTGGCGATGAGCTTAGTTAAAACGAAATAAACGTTTTACATGAACGCTAAATAACAATATGTTACAGATCGACTCTAAGTCTTTTTATGATACAAGTTCATTCTTACGTTCCGAGTATTGGTTTGCATCTAAAAACGGATAATCGGTATATCCCTTTTCTGCACCGCCATACATGGTTGCCTTATCCGGTTCATTAAGGTCTGCATTTAACTCAAAACGTTTGGGTAAATCCGGGTTGGCTAAATATAAGGCTCCGAAAGAAACCATTTGAGCAATACCTCTTTCTAATTCTGCTTCACTTTCTTCTCTGTTGTATAGACCATTGGCAATAACTGTATGTTTAGAAAGTGTACCAAATGTTTCTATTACATTTTTTGGGTAATGAGGCAATTTATCCAGAGGAAAAAGAGCATTCATCAAATGAATATAAGCCAAAGGCAGATCATTTAATGCATTGATCAATACTGTGAACTGCTCTATAGGTTCATTATTAATAATGCCATTGAAGGGGATTGTCGGAGATAGTTTTATTCCAACTTTGTCACTACCAATTGCATTAACCATACTCTCCATTACTTCCAATACAAAACGGTTTCGGTTTTCGATGCTTCCACCATATTCATCGGTTCTTTGATTTGAACTCTCGGCCAAAAACTGATTGGGTAAATAACCAAATGCAGCATGAAGCTCCACACCGTCAAAACCCGCCCCAACGGCATTAATAGCAGCTTGTTTATAATCCTTAACAATTTGTTTTACCTCGTGATTAGTTAAAGCTCTTGGCGTTTCATAATCTTCCATGCCACTCCCCGTAAAATGTTTTTGACCTTCAATGGCAATCGCTGAAGGTGCTACTGGCAATTCCCCGTTTTTAATCGACGAATGCCCCACACGTCCGGTATGCCATAGTTGTGCATAGATAACGCCTCCCTTGTCATGAACCGACTGAGTTACTTTTTTCCAAGCCTCAATTTGTTCTTGACTATATATACCGGGCGTGAAAGGACTGCCCAAAGCCTGTTCCGAAATATTGATACCCTCTGAAATGATCAAACCGGCACTTGCTCTTTGTGTGTAATATAGCACAGTTAAATCATTTACAACACCGTTCAAATCTGCGCGGCTTCGAGTCATTGGAGCCATTGCCATTCTGTTTTTAAGTATTTGAGTTCCCAATGTTGTTTTTTCTAATAATTTCATTTTGATTAAATTTTATTTTATTTGAGTTACATTTGATTCCCGCTGAACATTCCTTCTTTGAAGATTTCACCTTTTTCATCAGTCACAAACAAAACCAATTCTGCGTCGTGATTGGTAGTTATCGTAATATTTTCATTTTTAATGAGTAGACTGTCTTTTTTATCTAAATCAATTTCATTATTTACGATGGCGGATCCTTGAAATACATAAAGAAGAAATGTCACATCCTCATTCTCCAATACAGGTAAACTCACGGTATGATTTTTCGAAAGCCTCATGTCGTACAACCAGGTTTGGCTGCTGAACTGAAACTTTGTTTCATTGGTTGGTGATGCAAGCAACCTCCATTCGTTTTCGCTGTGTAAATTTTCCAATTCAATAAAATGCACTTCTGGTTTCAAGTCCTTTTTGCCTGGGCGAATGAAAATTTGCAGTCCTTCCAAGGCTTCTTCCTCGCCAAAGATTTTTTCTTCATGATGAAACAACTTCCCAGCTTTCATATACATCAATGTGTTTTTGCCAATCGTCTTTACAACGCCTTCCGAATCGCTGTGTTCTGCTTTCCCTGTCCTGAAGTAAGAAACGATTTCGTCATTGATATGCGGATGCATTTTGATTACCGTATTTCCGTGGATCTCTGGATGATCGATCCTTCCAATGCTCCCAATTCCGGTATCTATTTTTGAAACAGACAGACCCGGATACAATACTTTGATTGGACCATTACCTCTAAAATTCTGATTACTTATTTTTTGTATCATTTTCTATAATCTTTCTCGGATAGTACAAAAGTAAATACTTTTCAGTAAACTTGTAACCTAATTACAAAAGAATAGTGCTTACAAAAAGAATAGCATATTGATAATGAATGGATTGATAAATATACATACGGCCGAGGCCTGTAAGGAAGCAAGAATGGCGATGCGCGACACGCTAGATATTGTCGGAGGAAAGTGGAAGTTGGTCCTTATTTCGATTATGAGAGAGGGGACATTTCGTTTTAACGAACTAACTAAATTATCCGAAATTTCGCCAAGAATTTTGTCTAAAGAACTAAAGGAACTTGAGATGAACGGCTTGGTAGAAAGAACGGTGCTGGACACCCGACCCGTTACTGTTGAGTATTCGCTGACACCTTATAGTCAGACTTTATCAGAGGTTATTATGGCTATGCGGAGTTGGGGAATTCAACACAGGAAAAAAATTACAGGGAAATAGTTGACAGATCTGCGGATCTGTTTGTGGGTTGAAAGGCGTAAAATGCATTATGGAAGAATTGATTAAAAATACCATAGAAAAAACATTAAAGGAGAAAATTCCCGAGGAGATGCTTGCAAAGTTCATGGAGCTTACCTTTGAAAAATCATTCGACAAAAAACAGTTTTTGGCCGAAGCAGGAAAAGCCTGTAAATATCAATACTTCATTTTACAAGGCTCATGTTATTCTTACTATATAAATGAAAAGGGTGATAAGAACGCAATTCAGTTTGCCATAGAAAATTATTGGATTACCGATGCCTCCAGTTACTTCACCCACAAACCTGCAGTTTTCAATATAGAAACCCTGGAACCCACGCGGGCATTGCTTCTCAATAAGGGAAACTTTGACATACTCTGTAAAAGCCATCCCCTTTTTGACCGCTTTTTTCGTATTCTACTCCAGAACTCGCTTGCCACTTTGCATCATCGCATTGCCAAAACTACCAGTGAAGATGCCAAACACCGCTACATGGAATTTTCACAACTGTATCCTCACTTTATTCAGCGTATTCCACAGTACTTGATCGCTTCATACCTGGGGATTGCACCCCAATCCCTAAGTCGGATCCGAAAAGAGATCGCCTATGAAATTTAGTTAAAAGATTTCTCTCGGTCAAATAGGGTTTTTTCATCCCTATCGTTTTCTTAACCTATGTGAACGCAAGCCGAGTATCGTTTTTCGAAATTTGCAGACATTCAATAATTTAAATCAGTCTGTAATGAAAAAACTTTTTAAAGTAAACCGCTCTTCTGAAAATGTAGACATAGCCATACTTCTGGCCCGTGCCGGTATCGCCGTATTAATGCTTACCCATGGCATTTCTAAAATTGCACTCTTTAGCGAAACGCCAATCCAGTTCATGGACATTATGGGTTTAGGAAGCGAAATGAGCTTAGGGCTCGCCATTTTTGCCGAAGTGGGATGTTCCGCTCTTATCTTACTTGGACTTGGAACCAGGATAGCCGTAATTCCGCTCATCATTACCATGCTGGTAGCTGTTTTTATGGTACATAGCGGTGATCCCTTTGCCAAACAGGAAATGGGATTGCATTACTTACTTGTTTATATGATGTTATTGCTCACTGGAAGTGGAAAGTACTCACTGGATACGTTAATCACTGCTAAAAGATAGATTGAGAAGGATTTGTAATGTACAAACGAAAAAATACAATAAATAATTAAAAATAGATAATAATGAACAACACGGAAACAGTAACGAAAACAAAATGGGTACTTGATCCTGCACACAGCGAATTGATTTTTAGAGTTAGGCACCTGATGATCACGAATGTAAAAGGAGAATTCCGAAACTTCAACGTATCGGTTGAAAGTGATGGATCAGATTTCAGCAATGCCAAAGTTTCCGTCAGCATTGATGCCGACTCCATCTCCACCAATAATGCAGACCGGGACACACATTTAAAAAGCGCTGAGTTTTTCGATACCGCAAACCATAAGAGAATCACTTTTGAAAGCACCGAATTGAATAAGCTTGACCAAGACAATTATCAGTTAAAAGGGATACTCTCCATTAAAGGAACAAACAAAGAGGTAGTGCTGGATGTCGACTTTGGAGGCTATATAAAAGACCCTTACGGCAATGAAAAAGCAGGTTTCTCAGTAAGCGGAAAGTTCAATCGTAAAGACTGGAGATTAAACTGGAATGTCGCCCTGGAAACAGGAGGTGTGATGGTAAGCGATGAGGTGAGATTAAGCGCCGAAATACAGATTATAAAGCAAATTTAATTTAAAGATCATGAAAACAAAATGTAGGACTGCACATCATTTTTATCAGGAAATTTTTATGCAGGAAATACCTTGTTAAGTAAGCTTTATATCAAAGAATATAAGTCATTAAATGCCTCTGTCATGGAAGGATGGGTAAAGACCGTATCTCTAACGATCTGATAATCCAGACCTCCATTAATGGCCACCTGAATGGTATTGATCATTTCATTGGCATCAGTACATATGAGGGTGCATCCTAATATTTTATTTGTCTTTGTATCGACAATCGTTTTTAAGAAGCCATGGGTATCACCATCAATTCTTGCTCTTGGAATACTTGTTACAGGTAATTTGGCTACCTTATATTCATAGCCTTGCTCTTTGGCTTCTTTTTCCCGTAGTCCTATATGTGCAAATTGCGGGGTTATAAAAACAGAGGTAGCGATTTGCTTTCTTTGTTTAAGAGACGTATAGTTCCCGTCGGATAACTGATCCCCAATAATGTTGACAAGGAAAACAACCAAATCAAAAAGACATGGTTTTGCATGTAGAAATCCCAATTTTGAACGGTCATATCCTGATGGGAACAGACGCACCCAAAGAATTTGGATTTTCAGTTTCTCAAGGAAACAACATGCATATAAACCTTGAGCCAGAATCGAGAGAAGAAGCCAAGAGGTTATTTGATGAGTTATCCGTGGCTGGCGAAATAGAAATACCCATACAGGATATGTTTTTGGGGGCTTTAGGGATAAATATGGAATAAACTAGATGGCAAATTATCATAATAAATCGTAATAAGTACTTATAAATAAGAAGAGCAAAGAGCTGGCAATTAGAGCATTTATTATTAATCTTAAATAAAAATGAACACAACAAAAATCACGGTTCAATCAACCGTATCGGCAGATACTAAAAAACTTGGGACTACTACACAAACCCTGAGCACATTACCAAATGGAACTTTGCCACCGACAAAGTACTTTTTTAGTTTTTGTTTAAATTTAATTTGCAATCATATTAGTTGGTAATCCTTTTTAATTTCATTAGTGCTTCTAAATAGTAGTAGTCCGCATAATTGATCGACACGTCTACTTCACTCGTTTTAGATCCAGTTGAGTGGAGCAGGAAAGTATCATTCGTATCGTTGCTCCTGTAGGCTTCAGATGATAACGATCGAAGCATCTTCACCGCCCACTCGCGGTAATGTTCCCGCTCAGACCCACCATCCAATACCTCAGTGATGTCCAATAGCCCGGACGCGACAATAGCTGCCGAAGACGCATCCCTCGGCGCGTCAGGGATCGTCGGATCGTCAAAGTCCCAATAAGGCACCGCATCTTCTGGAAGACGATCAAGGTAAACTTGGGTAACCTTCTTGAAAAAATCCAAGTATTCGGCCTTGCCCGTCTCTCGATACATGATCGCATACCCATAAATCGCCCAGGCCTGCCCCCGGGCCCACATCGATTCGTCGGAGTAACCTTGGAAAGTGCCGGCCTTTACCCGTTTTCCGTCTGCATCATAGGAAACGATGTGATACGATGTATGGTCGTCCCTAAAATGGTTGGCCATGGTGACCTCAGCGTGCCGATTGGCTATGCCACACAGGGTATCTCCGCCTCCATTCTTACATGACCAAAGGAGCATTTCCAAATTCATCATGTTGTCGATGATGGTATTGTGGGGACCCCATTGCTCGGTGCGGAATGGCCATGATAAGATGGTACCTACCGACGGATTATACAGTGTTGCCAGTGTATCTGCCGTACGCAAGATTACCGATTTATAGAATGGGTCTTTCGTTAACCGATAGCCATTGCCAAAGCTGCAATATATCTGAAAACCTAGGTCGTGGTCTTGGGCTGGGTTTTCTGAAAGTGGAACCAAATATCGGGAATACCGATCGGCCGCTATTCGCCATTTATCGTCATCTGTGTATTCGTAAAGATACCAGAGGATGCCAGGCCAGAAGCCGCTTGTCCAATCGGCTACCCCCACATACCGCCATGTACTATCGCCGAGCGGTATTGTGCGGGGAAATAAAGTATCTCGAGGAACCTCTGCCAATGTTTTTTCTGCTTTCTCTACGCAATAGCGTAACGATTCTTCAACATCGAATCCTAAATCGTCAGCATGCTGACGACCTGACTGACATCCCAGCATACACGCCCAAGCCAGTAACAAGGGAGCAAATCTAATAATTATCTTCATTTGTCAATATTTTTAACAGTAAACGACAAAGCCCCTTCGGAACCTTTTCCTTTTATCTCAAAAACCAATCGGTAAATCTCGCTCCCCCAAGCAGTCATTAATCTATTATCATCGACGCTAATCGACTCGACATTGGCCAACAGTTTTTGGGAATCATAGGCTAGCGATAAGGCAAAATCTTCTCCCTTCAAAATTATCAACCCCGGTTTTTCAATATGGCACTCGAGGTCGGTCATAAAATTCACACGACCACCTGCAGATATTGACTTCAACCGATAGTGGTCAGCAATGACAAACTGTTTGCCGCGTTGTAACGAATACGAACGTACCCAGCTATTCGCACCTGCTTCATCAGGATAAGCATTTGCGATGTCGACCGAAAAATCCACCTTGCTTTTCACAGCTTTGAACCGTGCATCTGTCGCCTTGAATGTGCCCCCTTCTTTCTGTGCAACTCCGTTGATGGCGGGGATGTTATGGTAAAGCGATTGCATAGTCCAAATATCGTAACGTTGGTCGCTGAAAGTTTTGGCTGTATAAGTGCCAACCCCTGCATCTACAAATACCGGTTTGCCATTATAAAACAAGATAAACGATCCTACATCGTTATGGTTATGTTGTTCACCATTCGAACCTCCCTTAGCGGCAAAGTAAAATCCTTTGTTACTGCCAGCTTGCTCACGGCCGATAGCGATCTGCATATCCTGAAAGTAATAAGCATCAATAAGCGGCTCGCTCGGAGTGACCTTCTCCCATCCGGATAAACCGAAAATGTCTTCCAACACGGGATACATCGACCCAGCAGGCGCCTTTTGCTTCACGTTATACCTGTCGAGCAAAAAAGAACCGAAAGCACGCATGTCATCATCGCCGATTGCTTGGCCATATCGGTAAATTACTCCCGCTCTCGCATTCATCCGGGCGGGGGCATCTGCAAAATTAACGAAGTTATTGCCATTGCCAATGTATACACGATAGATGTATTTACCCATATTTTTGACGAGTTCGTTGTCGAAAATATCAACGTATCCATTTGTCACTTTCTTCAGTAGCTCAAGGTACTCGAACATTTTTCCGCCGGCATGCCCCCAATAAGAAGGGCCTTCACTACATGCTCCATCATTTTCATATGAGTTCAAAAACAAATCCACAGATCGCATGGATTTGTAAATGCCTTTTGCTTTTTTCTCCGGATCATCTTCAACCAGTAAAATACATTGCAGCACGTTTTGGTTGCACCAAGGCGTCCAATTATTTACGTTTCCTTTACCCCAACCAGTTATCCACCAGTAATCATCGCGAGCATAATACGGTTCAATTACCTTCTGTTTCAGTTCAGAAACCAATCGTTTGGCAATAATGGGGCTCACTTTGTTAAACTCATCCTTGAAAAAATACAATGTCCATGCTAGGTCGGCCGCAACCTCACCCACGCCTAGATCGATGATCGGATCATCAATGTTAGGCAATACCGTGGAAGGAATTGCCACGGGAGGCGGCGAACCGTCTGGGTTACGGTAAAGATAAAAATGAGCCGAGTACCCCCAGTAGGTCTGTTCGCAATAAGAAAAGACCCCATTGATGATGTCATCCAGAAAGCGTCCTTTTCCTTCTGCTAGTTCGCCCATGACAAGCGACTGGAGGGCTTCCCGGCGTTCATTGAAAATTTTTTCCTGGCTGGCGCGATTACCCGTTCTCGTGAAATCTAAATAGACCGTTGCATTTATGGCCGGCCAGTTATATCCTAGGTAAGCTTCTGCATGCTCGATATAAACCGTCCCGTATTCGGTCGACAATTGGCTCCAACCCTGTCGATCGCTATATGCGGGGAAATCAACCCAGTTATATTCCTGGGTTAAGTGTTGCGCCACATTCTTTTCTGAATACTTTTGCTGTAAGATGTTGCGCGGCTGGGCATGTACCGAATAAACTACCAATGATAGACAGACTATCATGGCAATACCTATTTTCATGCTTATCTTCCTCATAATGTCGTTTATCATTCCCATCCCGGGTTTTGTGTTAAATTGTTATTGATATCTATCTCCTGCTGAGGTATTGGCCATAGGTAATCCTTTTCAGTAAAGACACGTTGGTAAACGGGCAATCCTCTAAAGTCAAAAATCATGTGATTGAGTCCGAAAATGGGGTCTGCAGTATGGGCTGTACGCCATCTCCGCACGTCAAAAAAGAGGTGCCCCTCGCCTGCAAATTCCTTGAGCCGTTCGAGCCGGATTTCTCTGCGCATCTGTTCCTGATTAAGACCTTGCTTAAGTGGATCCACTCCCGCGCGTTCGCGGATACGGCGCAAAGCTTCATATACTTCATCTGTTGGACCACTTACTTCGTTCACAGCCTCGGCATACATCAATAGTACGTCGGCAAAACGAATCAACGGCACATCGATCGGTGAGTCGCTCCGCTGTGTGTTAGCATCTCCTGTCATAATCATTTTTCGCCAGGAAAACAACGCATAGGACGAAAACTCAATGCGATAAGCAGGAATTTCGTCATTGGCATGCGCTGCATAAGGCCAATTGACCATATATGTTTGATTCTCATTGCCCACGATAGTGTAGCCGGGTATAATGACATTTCCATGTGCCCGTGCATCAGCATCTGCAAATTCAGTCTGGTACCAATTGATCAAATCTTTACCATATTCAATCTCGTTTGGATAGTTTTCCTCCTTTGGCATGGTGCTGGGATCAATCAGCGAACCATCCTTGTGGGTATAAGAAAATACTGACAACCAAGAAGGTTGACTATAGGACTCCCCATATGATCGGATGGATCGGCCGCCATACCAACGATCGTAATAGGAACCCAGACCATTCTGCATGACAGACTGGAGAGAAAACACAATTTCCTCATTATTTTCATGGGCATCGGTAAATAGCTGGTCATAATCGGCAAAAAGTCCATAGGTGTAGGGAGGAGACAACAACTGTCTGAATTCCTCAGCGGCTTCGCTCCATTGTTCATTGTAGAGATACGTTTTGCCAAGCATCGTCACAGCTGCACCTTTCGTGACCCGACCGATATCGCCTCCGGAATAGCTAACCGGGAGCCGCGCAATCGCGTCTTCAAAGTCTGCAATAATAAGTGCCCTTACTTCATCGGGACTATTGCGGGTTAAATAGGTATCG
>Ga0160445_100384_pt1 | contig 24768 bp, 15 predicted proteins | sample HID1972M_E1MG_FD_108215 | JGI IMG/M metagenome (GOLD analysis project Ga0160445, IMG submission 108215) | Enriched pill bug-associated microbial communities from UW Madison campus, WI, USA - HID1972M_E1 MG | ecosystem: Host-associated > Arthropoda: Insects > Digestive system > Unclassified ... | reverse complement strand
TGGTATTCGTCACCAATGATCGCATCCACAAAAGAAGATGCAATTTATATTCAAAATGCTCCTGCTTTTGGAGGTGGCAAAGAAATTTACAAATATGTTGATGGAAACACCGCTTCATTAAGCAAGCCATTTATCATTACTCCAGAAAAGCAATCTTTTTATAAGAGAAACGTTGGTTATGATGCGAAGTTAAATCAAATCGTGACTACAACCGTCCAAGATGGTTATGGTGCTAATTATGCTGTGAACCAGTTGTACTTTTATGACGCAAACAGTGGAAAATTAATTAAACAGATGCCATTTAACAAAAAAGTTGATTCTCAAGGTAATGATGTAAGTTATTACTTTACAACCATGGCCGTATTCCATGAAGGTAATTAAGACAGCAATATTCAATAGGAAACTAATTGAAATTAAAGTTGATTAATTAAAATAAACAGGTCGCATTGCGACCTGTTTATTTTTCTAAAGGCTTTGCTAAGTTTTTATAGGCCGGCCCTTCAATAACTTCTCCATTTATTGTAAAACGACTCCCATGACAAGGGCAATCCCAGCTTTTCTCCGAATTATTAAAATGAACGATACACCCTAAATGGGTACAAACCGACGAAACGATGTGCAACTCATTGTTTTCATCCCGGTAAGCAGCAACTTTCTCTCCATCTAATTCTAATGTTTTTCCTTCACCAGTTTTTATTTGCTGTAACCTATCAACCTCCCCATAAAACCAATAGTCTTTTAACAAATGAGTAACTACATTTACGTTTTCCTTAACAAATTGTCCGGCTGTTGCTAAAGGTGTAAAGCGTTTAGGATTATATAATTCAGACCAGTCACTTTCTTTTCCTAAAATTGTTTCAGTTATAATCATCGCTGCGAGCGTTCCATAAACGAGTCCATCGGCTTTAAATCCGGTTGCTATAAATGTGTTTAATTGCAAGGGGCTTGTTCCAATATAAGGTAAACCATCTGCCGATTTATAATTCTGAGCTGCCCAACGATAAACAATACGATCAACATCAAAATGTTCATATAAGTATTGCTCGATTTTTAATAAACATTCTTCATTTTCTTCTAGTGTTCCAACTAAATATGGTTCTCCTATTACAATTAGAAAATTTCCTTCTTCATTGGAATAAGGGCGAATTGAATATTGATGAGAGCCCGTAATATTCCAATAGATACCTTCAATAGGTAAATCCCCTTTTACTTTAGCCGCCAATGCAAATTCACGATAGGCTTCCATTTCAGTATGAACTTCATAAATCCCTTTAGGAGAATGGGTGGCCATAATCACTTTTTTTGCTTTAACTAGGGCATTTTCTGTATGGACAATACAAGGATTACCATCTTCTACATTCAAAACCTTCGTGTTTTCAAAAATACGACATTGTTTAGAAGTTATGGAAGCTGCCACACCAAGAACATATTTATAAGGATTAATTTGAGCTTGATGATTAATAGTTGTGATTTTAGAAATACTTTGGAAAGGAAATATTAATGGAATTGAATTAATTGCCTCCAAACCAGCGGTATGGGCGGCGTCAAATTCTTTTTCGACCTCTGCATCTTTTTCCTTTGAGGAACCTGTAGTAAACAAATGCCAAGGTACTCGTTGGTATTCACAATCAATATCATGTTCCTTTACCAGATCTTCTATGAAATTAATAGCCGTAGATCTTGAATGAACCACTTGATTCATTGCATGTTCCCCATGTTTTGATTCAATGGTATGCAGCCTTTCTCCTACAGTTGCATATAAATTACCCGTTGAATAACCCGTTGAACCCTTTCCTACTGTATGTGCTTCCAAAACTACTACATCCATTCCTTTCGCCGCAAGTAAATAGGCAGCGGTAATTCCAGTAATTCCGCCACCAACGATGGCAACATCTACTTCTAAGTCAGTATTTAATTTTGGATAAGCTTTTGGCTGAACACTTGCAGTCCACACCGACGTTGTAAAATCATGTTCTCTTTTCATTTTAAACAGGTTAATAATTAAAAAGTAATCTTTGTTATATTCTTAACCTCTGAAATTGAATTTTGTTGAGATTTCCTAAAATAAACTTGGTGAAGGGTGATGTTTTTAATTAGAATTCTCATACTTTATTGTAATATTTTTATTATATATTTGTTAAGTGCTATTTAAAAAAGTGATTGCTTTTATACCAATTTGGCTATTTCTTTAAAACAATGTTAGAACATATTTCGGAACCAGAACTTTCTCAGCGTCTTTTCGAAGGTGATGAAGCGGCCTTTCGTGAAGTGTTTAATCGTTTTCATAAAAAGGTTTATCAATTTTCATTTAGTTTTCTTAAAAACAAAGAACAAAGTGAAGAAATTGTTCAAGATACTTTTCTGAACTTTTGGTTATATCGTAAGAAATTAAATATTGAATATCCCATCGCCCCCCTGTTATTTACAATTGCTCGTCGGACACTGATAGATACTTGGCGTAAGACGGTTGCTTCTAATAGTTTTAAGAAACAAATTATTCATTCCTTGCAATCATCCTCGAATGATACCGAGGAGGAAGTATTAGCTAGAGACTTAGAATGTTTTGCTAAAGAAGCATTACAACAATTAAATGAACATCAGCAACAAATTTTTAAATTAAGTAGATACGAGGGTTTGTCTTACGAAGAAATTGCTGAGAGGCTGCATATATCCACACATACCGTAAAATATCATCTTGTTGGGGCTCTTAAAATTATGCGAACTCATTTTAGCAAATATGATTCGATGTATATTTATTTCATAGTTTTTTTGATGTTCAACTGATTTATGATCAAACCAATTATCTAATTTTATTTATGTAAATTAAACTGCTGTGGATCAATTGCTTATTTAATTGTTTGCAACTATTTGTTTTTCTCACTACCCGAGGCGATAAGTAATACGTATTTATTAGAGAGAGAGCAAAAAATCTTTTTCGGTAATTATAACCTATATCAACAATGAATGCAAATAGGGGCAGAATAAGAAAGCTTTTAACAGATTATGTTGCAGGTACGATTAACCAATCTAATCAAAACGAATTATTAGATTATATTGCTAGGGAAAATAACGATCTTGAATTAGACAGTCTCCTGAAAGAATTGCTAGAAGAAATGGAGACGGAGGAAGAGACCATAATTGACACAGAAACCATATATAAAAGGATTATTACTCATCCAGAATTCAGGGAAAAAGGTGTTTTCATTAAACAACATAATTTATTGTGGTTCTCCAGTATTGCGGCAGCTATATTATTAATTATCGGAATGTTTTTGTTTTACAGGGAATCTCTAGAGCCTGAATTTCTACATGGCTCTGTTGTATCGAAGTATTCTGCAGAAGACATACAGGAAGATAAAAAAGCGATTTTACGCTTGGCAGATGGTACTGAGATCGATTTAGATAAAGCAGAGTCAGGATTGCTTGCTAAAGATGGCAATATGCAAATCACATTAAAGGGCACCGAGTTACATTATGAAGGAGATAATGTACTTGCACTTGAGGGAAAAGATAAAACAGCAATGAATACGATCACGACTTCTAGAGGACGTCAATTTCAAGTGGTATTACCTGACGGAAGTAAAATGTGGCTTAACGCTTCATCAAGTTTAATATATCCCGTGCGTTTCAACAATGATGTTCGAACTGTTGAGATAAGTGGAGAAGCCTATTTTGAAGTAGAGAAAGCCAAAGATTGGCCCTTTATTGTTAAAACATCTACTCAACAAGTGGAAGTACTTGGAACACATTTCAATGTCAGCGCCTACTCTGATGACAAAGTTTCCAAAACAACACTTGTTGAAGGTAGAGTACATATTACAACGCTTGCAGATAAAAATAATTATTTAGACCAGTCAAATCGTGAAATAAAGGAACTTTCTGTCATATTATCTCCTGGTCAACAGGCGGTTACTTTCAAAGGGAATGACAAAATTAAGGTTGAAAAGGTGGATCCAGAAGAAGTGGTTTCATGGAAACAAAATCTATTTGTATTTAACAATGAAGAAATCAGTGAAGTAATGAAAAAAATTATTCGTTGGTATGATATAAAAGTAGAATATCAGGATGGAATGGAAGGCAAGAGGATTGGGGGTACTATTCCACGTTTTGAAAATATTGAGAAGTTAATGAGTGCGCTAGAAGCTACAGGCTTACTTCGCTATAAAATGGAAGGAGGGAAAGTAATTATCATGAAATAAATAAACCTAATGTAAAATAGTCGGATACGGTGCAACGTACCCGACTACTGAAAGCCCTAAAGGCTAAAATAAAAACCGTTTACCAAAATTAAAGTGTCAAACTATAAATTTAATAAACCTATTCAAATGTATAAAAAAAATACTACAAATTTTTGCGGCAAAACGCTGGTCAATTTAATAAACACAACAATTGTCATGAGGTTGTTTTCTACGCTGCTGATAATATGCATTCACATAAGTGTATTTGCTTTTGGTCAAAAAATCACGCTTTATAAAAGTGATGCTACTTTGTCTTCCGTTATCAAGGAGATTAAAAAGCAAAGTGGTTATAATGTTTTATATGATACTAAAGCCTTATTAGAGGCTCCAAGGGTAAATGTTAATGTAACGGAAGTTACCGTATCTGAAGCACTTGACCAATGTTTTCGAGCTTTGCCATTGAGTTATGTAATCAAGGATAATAATATTATCATTTCTAAACGTAATCGTAATGTTCAGCAAATTATTAAGCAACAGAAGGAAATTACTGGGCAGGTCACAAATGAACAAGGTGAACCATTAGAGGGGGTAACTGTGAGTATCAAAAATATGCCAACTGTTACTACTACTGATATCAATGGGCATTATCGTATTAATGTTGCGCAAGAAGGAATGACATTGATGTTTAGCATCATTGGCTTTACTTCGAAACAAGTCATTGCAAACAGCACAACGATTAATGTTGTTTTAACAGAAAGTATTTCTGGTTTGGATGAAGTCATTGTTGTAGGTTATGGTACTCAGCGCGAATCTGATATAACGGGTTCTGTTGTTCGAGTAAAAATTGATAAAACAGCTGATCTACCTAACTCTAATATTCTTCAATCTATACAAGGAAGAGTACCGGGAGTAAATGTCACTTCATCTAATCGCCCAGGAGAAAACCCAGGATTATCTATACGAGGAGTGAATTCAATTTCTGCAGGAAATAGTCCGTTGGTTGTTGTGGACGGAATTATTTATAATGGTAGCTTTTCAGATTTTAATGCAAATGATATTGCCACTGTTGATATTCTAAAGGATGCTAGCGCAGCAGCAGTTTATGGATCTAGAGCTGCAAATGGAGTTTTATTGTTAACAACAAAATCAGGAACATCCAATAAACCTCAATTTAATTTTAGTACTTATCAAGGTGTTCAAAATCCTGATAAATTAATTCCGGTGCTAGATGGGCCCGGTTATCTTCAAAAAATACTTGATTTTAGAGAGGCAGCTAAATTGGAAGCAGATCCGGCAAAAATTAGCGATTATTTAACTGTAGCTGAAGCTGAAAATTATAAAAATGGCTCTACAGTAAATTGGATGGACAGTGTCATGAGAACGGGTATAATCAGTAATTATCATTTGGATATTTCTGGAAAAACAGAAAATACAAACTATTATGTGGCTGGTACCTATTATAAGGAAGAAGGAATTGTTAAGAACGACAATTTTGACCGGATTACTTTGAATTTAAATTTAACTAATAACATTACAGACTGGTATTCAATAGCCGTAAAATCAATGTTCTCTTCACAGAATCGTTCGGGAAGGCCAGCAAGCCTAACTGCTGCATATCAGCAAAGTCCGTATGGGAATTTTTTTGATGAAAATGGTCCAGGAGGATATGCATTACTGCCTGTCGGTGACCCAATAGGCGTACACCCTTTTGCAAATATGCTGATTCAAAATAAAGATACTCGTATGACTTTATGGGGCCTTGTTTCGAGTAATATGGATGTGCCTTTTATCCCTGGTTTAAAATGGACAATGAATTACTCATCTAATTTTCGTAAAAGAAATCAAGCGGAATATCTTGATAATTTATCATCTAATACAGGCATAGTTGCAAATGGAATTGGAACTAAAGACGAAGGTGAAGCAGTGGATTGGACGTTTGATAATATTTTAAATTATAAAAAAATATTTAATGATGTTCATTCATTAGATATTACATTGCTTTACAGTCGTGAAGGTAGCGATACAACTTCTTCCGGTCTACGTGGAACTAATTTTTTTACTCAGGTTCTTGGTTACAACAATTTAGGAATTGCTGAAGTTCAACAGATTGCATCTAACTATGAAGATCAGAATAGTGTTGCTTTTATGGCAAGAGCAAATTATAGCTATGATAAACGGTATGCTGTAACTTTTACAACAAGAAGAGATGGTTTTTCGGGCTTTTCTCAAAATAACAAATATGCCACTTTCCCTTCAATTGCTTTCGCTTGGACCGCAACGAACGAACAGTTTCTTAATAACGTTTCGTGGTTAAGTAACCTTAAATTAAGACTTTCCTATGGAAAGAATGGAAACCAAGCCATAGGCAGATATCAATCCCTTGCAATAATAAGTCCATATAAATATGTGTTTGATCAACAGTCCATTACAACAATCAACGTAAGTTCTATAGCTAACAATAATTTAAGTTGGGAAACAACAACAACTAAAAATATTGGAGTTGATTTTGAAATTTTAAATCGCAGAATCAATGGTAGTGTCGATGTATATTCTTCTGAAACTGAGGATATCCTATTACGGAGAGCATTACCTGAAACTACAGGGTTCACTGAGATTTTGACCAATGTTGGAAAGGTTCATAATCATGGGGTTGAATTTGCGCTAAACTCGATAAACATACAGAATACCAATTTGAGATGGGAAAGCGGATTTGTTTTTTCATTGAATAGAAATAGAATTGATAAACTCACAGGGCAAGATGCTAATGGAGATGGAATAGAGGATGATGATATACGAAATGGGTGGTTTATTGGGAAATCTCTTAATTCGATATATGGATATAAAACTAATGGAATCTATCAGTTGAATGAAGAAAATATCCCGTCAGGATTTGCGCCTGGGGAATTTCGTATTGTAGATACAAATAATGATGGTAAAATAACTCCAGAGGATCGGGCTATACTTGGGAATAGCCTTCCAAATTATTCGTTCAGTATCTCGAATTCGATAGGTTTTAAGAATTTTAATTTTTATATGTTAATTAATGCTGTACAAGGCGGAGGATCCAATAATTCCTATGTTGCGGATAATACTGCAACTCGCAGTGTTAATTCTCCTTCTATAACGTTTACTGAAAGGTATAATATCCAGAATGTACCTTACTGGACACCATCTCGGCCCTCTAATGATTATCCGATAATTAATTATAATCCAACGTTACCACATTATATACTTGAAAGTAGGAGCTTTGTAAGAATTCAAGATGTTAGTCTTTCTTATACTTTTGACAAGTCGATTTTAAATAAAATAAAAGTAAATAATTTAAAGTTATTTGTTAGCGCTAAGAACCTATATACTTTTACAAAATGGACAGGATATGATCCGGAAAATGCTACTACACTAAGAGACTTTCCATTAATGCGAACTTATACACTTGGTCTTGATTTTGCCTTTTAATCAATTACAAATATGAAATACTTAAAATTGCTTTCAAAAACTTTTATATATGCAGTATTCATTGTTATACTATGTGTTACCGCATGCGTTAAGGATGATACCTTAAAAGAAGTTCCTAAAGGATTTCTTAGTCCTGAAAACGCTTTTATAAATAAAGAAGGTTTTCAGTCAGCCACTGCTGATCTATATCGTTTAGGGCGAGGATTGCGTACAGTTGAACTTTTTCCAGGTGAAGGAGACAAGGTGGTTACTGCCATGTACGGTTCAGGAACCGACTTAGGATGGTATTGGGATATGAAACTTAATTTCGGAGATTATACACTCATAAACTCAACAACTGCCCTAGCTTCTGGATATTGGAACATTCTTTTTGACATTATAAAAAGCTCTAATGTAATTATTACACGACTGGTAGATTCGCCGTTAACGGATGAAGAGAAATTGCCGATTGAAGCTGAAGCTAAATTCTTTAGAGCATATGCTTACCGGTTTTTAGTTTACTTATATGGAGATGTCCCAAAAATTACCACAGAAATTACAGAACCTAAATTTGATTTTGTAAGAACACCTACAAGTGAAATTCTGGATTTTATGATTGAAGATTTAAAATTTGCTTCTAGTAATTTACCGGTTACTAATCCGGGTAACGGCCGCCTTTCAAAAGCCGCTGCAGATCATATCTTAGCCGAAACCTATATTTCAGCTGGAGATTATGCTAAAGCTATTGAATCCGCTTCTAATATTCTTAATGATGCACAATATAAATTAATGAATGCACGGTTCGGTACTGTAGCAGATAAACCTGGTGATGTGTTTTGGGATTTGTTCCGGACGGGAAACCAAAATCGCATATCGGGTAATACCGAATCCATATTAGTTTGGCAAATGGAATACGGTGTATCTGGAGGAGAAGTAAAATATTCATTAGAAAGGTCTTGGGCTCCATATATAGAGGTTTTAGTCGATTCTGAAAATAAAAAAGCAATACTTCCCGCTGACTCCTTGGGCAGAGGCGTAGGTTTTTTTACCCCATCAGCATATTTAGAAACTGAAATATGGCAATCTGATTTCAACAATGATATTCGAAATTCGAGATATAATATGCAAAGAGAATTCTATAATAACAACCCAGCTTCTAAAGAATTTGGAAAAGTTATTGTTCCTAAAGAATCACAGATTAATCGAAATTATCATGTTTGGGTTAAAAAAGCCTCTAGCCCAAATGGACATCCGCAAGGATATGACCCAAGCGGTAACTTATATACAGATATATACGCCATTCGATTAGCTGAAACATATTTATTACGTGCTGAGGCGTATTTGAAAAATGGAGATCCGGTAAATGCTGCCTTAGATATTAATGTTGTACGAACAAGAGCCCACGCTACTTCTGTAACACCCGATCAAGTTAATATTGATTATATTTTGGATGAGAGGGCACGTGAATTGGCTGGAGAAGAGCCAAGAAGGTTGACACTCGCTAGATTGGGCTTACTTTATGACAGAGTCATTAAATACAATCCTGTTTCGGCACCTACTATCAAACCATTTAATAACTTATTACCGATTCCACAGAATTCTATAGACGCCAATTCAGCAGTGAAATTTCCTCAAAATACAGGTTATTAATGTTATTTTCTACTGTAGTCAAAAGATTATTATATTTAAAAATGCGTATTAGTTGCGAAGGAAAACGGTACTACGAATATTAGATAATGGTTTAAATGATTAATAGAAAGATTATTTTCTTTGATGTACAAGAAATTTTTAAAACAATTAAAATGAAAGTAATGAAATTATTATTGATGGCGATACTTTTAACACTGAGCCTTTTTTCAATATCAAAAGCTCAAAAATTATCCCAAACGCAAACTGACCGCCCAAACGTATTATTTATTTTTATAGATGATCTGCGTGCAGAACTAGGTTGTTATGGTAACAGTTACATCCATTCTCCAAATATTGATAAATTAGCTTCACAGGCTACAATATTCCAAAATCAATTTGTAACAGTACCAACTTGTGGGGCATCGAGGTCGAGTCTTCTTAGCGGGAGGCTGCCCCGCTCTATAAATGATTTGTCTAATGCAGCTTTTGAAATGAAACAATCAGGAAAATTAGAAAAGCCAGTTCCAGAATCTTTCATAGAAAATTTACGTATAAATGGTTATTATACAGTTGGTATAGGTAAAATTAGCCACTCGCCCGATGGCTATATATATGGTTATTTGCAGCCACAAGGTACAGAACTTGAACTGCCTAATAGTTGGGATGAAATGCTGTTCAATGCTGGAAAATGGGGGACGGGATGGAATGCATTTTTTGGATATTCTGCTGGCACAAATCGCAACACATTAAAGAACCAAGTAAAACCATACGAGAAAGGTAATGTAGATGATAGTGGCTACCCGGATGGTTTAACGGCAAATCTTGCTATAAAAAAGATTAAAGAACTGGCAACTAAAGATAAACCATTTTTCTTGGGAGTGGGCTTTTTTAAACCCCATCTTCCGTTTAATGCACCAAAGAAATATTGGGAAATGTATGATGAATCACAGCTTGCAACAACTCCTTCCCCAAATATACCGATCAATGTAAACCCGGCCAGTTTGCATGAAAGTGGCGAATTCAATGGTGGATATAAGCTTGGCGATGAAAATGCTTCTTTGTCTAAACCTGTCTCTGATGCCTACGCACGTAAACTAAGACACGCCTATTATGCGAGCATCAGTTATATAGACGCACAGGTAGGACAAGTGTTGGCTGAGTTAAAGGAGACGGGTTTAGATAAGAATACCATTATTGTACTTTGGGGAGACCATGGCTGGCATTTAGGGGATGATCGAGTTTGGGGCAAACACACACTTTTTGAATGGGCCTTAAGAAGTCCGCTTATTATCAAAACGCCAGGTACAAAGAAAGGGACTAGTAGTAGCAAAGTTGTTAGCTCTATAGATATCTATCCTACTTTGATGGAGTTATGCGGAGTTGAAATACCGCATCAAACAGATGGGAAAAGCCTTGTTCCGCTATTAAAAGATCCAGATAGTAATAATTGGGATAATGTTGCTTATAGTTATTTCCGCCAAGGTATTACTGTACGTACTGAGCAATATCGTTTAACTAAGTATTTTAGAAAAGAACAGCCTGTTATTGAACTCTATGACCATCAAAAAGATTCATATGAAAACATGAATATTGCAGATCCTCATACTGACCTTGTTAGATCTTTATTACCTATACTGGAAAAAGGTGATACTGGTCTCTATGATAAGATAGAAAAATGATTAAGAGATAAAAAAATATAAAAATAATACATAACTTGTGTCGTAATGTTCTTTTGTTAGCAATACGTTAACTAAGCAATTGTAGAAATTTTATTATTATGAACCGAAGAAGAGCTATTAAAAGCTTTATACTTGCATCTGGGGCCATTCTGATTATGCCTTCTTGTATAAGGCAAGAAGGTAAGGCTTCAATCGTATTAAACAACCTAAACGTAAGTGCTGAACAAGAAGAACTGCTAGCAGAGATTGTTGATACTTTAATTCCTCCAACAGATAGTCCTGGTGCAAAAGAACTTCAACTTCATTTATTCGTATTAAAGATGGTTGATGATTGTCATGAAGAGTCAGATCAGCAAGATTTCATGAATGGACTATCTGCCATAAACGGTTCTGCCCGCCAATATTTGGGTGAGCCCTTCGTTTCATCAACTCAGCAAAAAAGAGAGTCATTCCTTAAAGTATTGGAGCTTAATGAAGATGTTTCAAAAGAATTAAAATCTTTTTATAATATTATGAAGCGGCGAACAATACAAGGATACTTAAATTCCGAATATGTAATGACAAATTTAGTAAAATATGAATTGGTCCCCGGTAGGTATAACGGGTATATGCCCGCATAAATGCATTGTTATTTTATAAATTAAAAACAGATAAATGGCCAATATCATTATTGATAGTGTAAAGGAACGTGTTTTTGATGCTATAGTAATAGGTTCTGGCATCAGTGGAGGATGGGCGGCAAAGGAGCTAACTGAAAAAGGATTAAAGACTCTGGTATTAGAACGAGGCAGGGACGTACAGCACATAAAGGATTATCCAACTACAAATCTGTATCCTTTTGAATTAGAACATCGTGGCGAGATTCCACTCAAAGAAAAGAAAACTGCACCAATTATAAATAGATGCTATGCGTATCTCGAAGATACTGAACATTTTTTTGTAAAAGATGAGGAACATCCATACGTGCAGGATAAACCTTTCGATTGGATACGAGGTTATCAAGTAGGAGGAAAATCGCTCACTTGGGCACGGCAAACGCAACGATGGAGTGATTTTGATTTCGAAGGACCAGCTAGAGATGGATTTGCCGTAGATTGGCCTATACGGTATAAAAATATTGCTCCATGGTATAGTTATGTTGAGCGATTTGCTGGTATATCAGGCAACAAAGATGGCATACCGCAATTGCCTGATGGAGAGTTTCTTCCAGCATATCCGTTAAATGCTGTGGAAGATTATTTTAATGGGAAACTGAAAGGAAGTTATTCTGATCGTCAAGTAATTAGTGCTCGTTGTGCTCATATATCAAAAGCTGAGCCTATACACTTAGAGCAGAACCGTATGCAATGTCAAAATAGAAGATTATGTCAACGAGGTTGTCCTTTTGGCGGTTATTTTAGCAGTAATGCAAGTACCTTACCTTGGGCGCAAAAAACTGGTAAAATGACTTTACGGCCGTTTTCAGTTGTACAGTCAATTATTTATGACGACCAGCTTGGTAAAGCCGTAGGTGTAAAAGTAATTGATACAGAAACAAAAGAAGAAATTGACTTTTTCGCTAAAATCGTTTTTGTAAATGCTTCCGCGTTGAACACCAATCTTGTATTGCTCAATTCCACTTCAGAACGATTTCCTGACGGACTGGGCAATGATAGTGGTTTATTAGGCAAGTATGTGGCTTTTCATAATTACAGTGCCCGCATTTCAGCCGAATATAATGGCCTGCTTCAATTTAAAACCGATGGGCGCAATCCAGCTGGAGGGGGTTATATTCCCAGATTCAGGAATGTTTACAAACAGGAAACTGATTTCTTACGCGGTTATGCAGCTGGTTTCTCTGGTTCCAGAGCTGTTATTCGTGATACTTCTGGCGCTGGATCTGATTTCAAAGAACAACTTTTGAATCCTAAATTGGGGCCATGGCGAGTAGGTTCTCATATGATGGGTGAAACCATACCAAAGAAAGAAAGCTATGTAGCATTGGACCATAATCAAAAAGATCAATGGGGAGTACCCCTTTTAAAAGTATCCATAGATTATGATGAAAATGATGCAAAAATGAAAGCTGATTTTATTGAACAATTTACTGAGATGTTTACAAAAGCAGGATTCACTGACATCAAAGCAAATGTTTCTAGCCAGGCGCCAGGTCTTGATATCCATGAAATGGGAGGTGTGCGTATGGGTAACGACCCCAAAACTTCACTATTAAATAAATGGAACCAATTACATCACTGTGAAAACGTGTTCGTTACCGATGGCTCTTGTATGACATCAACATCCAGTCAGAACCCATCGTTGACCTATATGGCTTTAACTGCACGAGCTGTTGATTATGCGGTAAATGAAATGAAAAAACAAAACATTTAATTATTTGCTAGTGATTGAATTATGAAATATTAGTAACCCGGATTGATATTAGTATCCAGATTTCAGAATAATTAGGTTTTTTATTTTCTCTTTGTTCTGGAATTTATAAAAGTTAGAAATAAACAGGTTTACTTTACCTTTAATTTCATTTTTACTGCCACCGGCTGTATGCTGAGTCAGAATTACATTCTCCATTTCCCAAAGCGGGCTATCCGTTGGTAAAGGTTCTTTTTCTGTAACATCAAGCACAGCGCCTGCTAATTTTCCAGTTTCCAATGCAGCAATTAAGGCTTTTTCGTCTGTAGTATTGCCTCTTCCAACGTTTGCATATACGCTTCCTAAAGGCATTGCATTTAAAAATGATTGAGAAACATATTTCTCAGCAGTCCCAGGAAGTGTATTGATAACAAGGTCTATTTCTGGAAGATGCTTTAAGACATCTTCAAACGAATGAAAATCTGCAATAGGATTTTTATGAGCGCTGGTTTTTATTTGACTTCCAAAACCATCAAGTATCTTTTTTACTGCTAAGCCTATTGTTCCACTTCCTAGAATTAAGATTCGTTTATCTCCCAAACTTTCCATTGAAGATCTAATTTGTTTTGCTTTCCATTCTTTTTTGATTTGAAACCTAATGAGGTGATTAAGACTTCTATAAAGAGCGAGTATACCGCCAATAACAGTTTCAGCACATTCATGTGCAAAAAAGTCACCCATATTGGCTATTGGAAAATTAAGTTTAATACCTTGATACTGATTAAACCCAGCAGAATCAATTTGCCAGAATTTAAGTGAAGTAGGAGCATCTGTAAACCACGTAGGCGGAGGATTACCCATTACAATATCAGCTGAGTAAAATGCATCTTTAAGTTTAGGCTCAGATAAATTACTTTTAAATATCAACTCTGATTCAGGTGGTAATTGTTTCCAAAGTTCATTCTGAAGGCTTTGATCAAGAGTTGTATAAATGAGTATTTTCATGGTTTAGCTTGAGTATTTTCTTAAAGTTATTAATATAAACGTAGATATGTAAAAAATCATTAAAATACCACCCCAACAAAAAACACCTATTTTGTTGGTTTAAGGTGCGGACAAAAATTGAAGTAATGGTTGTATAAATTGATCAAATGTTTCAATATGAGGCAAATGACCAATATTCTCAATTTCGACTAAAGTAGCATTTGGGATCGCATCTCTTGTTGTTTTACCTAATGTTTTATAATTACCCATAGTCAACTTTATCTCTTCACTTACTAAAGGTTTTCCTAAAGCAGTTTTATCTCTAGTGCCAATGATTAAAAGAGTAGGACTGCTAATATTTTTGAATTCATAACAAACAGGTTGAGTGAAAATCATATCGTACGTTAATGCTGCGTTCCAGGCTATGATTGTGTAGTCTTTATTTAATGTCCAACCAGCTAACAGTTTCGCCCAGCGGTCATAATTGTCATTCCATTTTCCGTCATAATAATTACTCATCTGATATTGTTTAACACTTTCATAATTGCTTTCCAATTCATTTTCAAACCACCATGTAATAGGCTTATAGGGTACCCTTAACTTCCAATCCTCCAGGCCTAGAGGGTTTTCTAAAATTAATTTCTCCGTCGTTTCAGGAAACATCAACGCAAAACGTGTGGCCAACATTCCACCCATTGAATGTCCGAGAACTGCTATTTTCTGAATACCTAAATGTTGTAATAAAGCGTTTGTGTTTAGTGCTAACTGCTGAAAAGTATACTGGTAATATTGTGGTTTTGTTGATTTTCCAAAACCAATTTGATCGGGCACAATTACTCTATAACCTGCTTTTGTTAATGCATTTACTGTTGTTTCCCAATAGGCTCCATTAAAATTTTTACCATGTAAAAGCAGAATGCTTTTCCCATTTGCTTGAGATGGTTTAACATCCATATAAGCCATTTTCAATTCTTGATTTTGATTTTTTATTGGTAAGAAACTTACAGGGAAAGGATAGTTGTAATTTTCTAGATTAACGTCAAGATTTTCCAATTTGTATGTCTGTCCATAACTTAACATAAAAATAAATGGAAGTAGGAATGAGAAAAAAGTGAATTTCATAATACTGGATTTGATATCGTAAAAATACCCATTTTGAGATAACATTGGCCTCAAGTTAATGTATTTATTCTATTTCTTTGAAAGTTAATATTTGTTGGTTACGAGAGCATTGTTCTTTATTTTTTTTCTTATATTCGTTTTGTTACAAACTATTATGACCTACCCTGAATTACGAGATCAAGAACTTTTCGACTTAGTAAAGTTGGGAGATGAGGCAGCATTCAAAGAAATTTACGAACGCTATTTCGATATTTTATTTATTCACGCGTATAAGAGGTTTAGAGATAGAGAAGAAGCTCAGGATATAGTTCAGGAAATATTTACAACGCTATGGAGCAAACGACAGGAAATTTTCCTCAGAGGAAGGTTTCCTGTATATCTATATACAGCTGTTCGAAATAAAATTTTCAATATTCTTTCTCATAAAAAAATTGAATCAAGTTATATTCAATCCCTTCAATATTTTATTGATCAAGGAGTTTGCCAAACGGATCATTTAATAAGAGAGAATGCTCTTTCCGAAATTATTGAAAGAGAAGTAGCTGCATTACCTCCTAAAATGAAGAAAGTCTTTGAATTAAGCAGGAATAAGTATTTAACTCATAAAGAAATTGCCATAGAATTAAATTTATCTGAGCAAACAGTGAAAAAGCAGATAAACAATGCTTTAAGAATTCTAAGAACTAAGTTAGGACTGTTTTCGTTTCTTCTCCTTATTCTTTATTAATATTATTCAATTATTTTCATTTTCATATACCCCCAAGCATTGAGTGAGTTGTCTATGTATTAGTAAAGGGTATGAAATACTTTTATCATGCAAAAAAAATACGCAAAAGAATTATTGAATAAATATAATTCAGGAACCTGTACTGATGAAGAAAAGGCTTTATTAGAAAGCTGGTATCTTCAATGGAAGGGAAAAGAATTTGATTTGAGTAATGAGGAACTAGAATTGATTAAAGGTTATACCTGGAACGAAATAATTAAATCCAAAAGAACGAAAGGAAGAATCTTTTCTTGGATACCTTATTTGGCTGCTGCTATAGTGTTTGTTATTTTTTCCATTGGATTGTTGTTTTATCTTGAAAAAGATACAATAAAGCAATCAAATCAACAATTCGTTAAAAATACTGATACAAATGGAGCACAACCAATTAAAAATAAAGCTATTCTAACATTAGCTAATGGAACTGTTGTTGTTTTGGATGATAGTGAAGAAATTGTTGAAATAGATGATGTTATAATAAATAAAACAGGAAAAGGACAAGTCATTTATGAGGTTTCTCATTCCCTTAGTGCCAACAACTCTGTAAAGGGGGTCGATAAATCATATAACCAAATTTCAACCCCTCGTGGAGGGCAATATCAGCTGACTTTACCTGATGGTACAAAAGTTTGGCTCAATGCGGCCTCTTCTTTGAAGTTTCCAGTACAATTTACTAATAAAACAAGATCAGTTGAACTTATTGGGGAAGCATATTTCGAGGTTAGTGCACAGTTTTCTACTGCTGGCAAAAGAATCCCATTTATCGTAAGCACATCCACACAAAGTGTTGAAGTGCTAGGAACTCATTTTAATATTAATTCTTACAAAGATGAAAAGGCTGTTAAAACTACTTTATTAGAAGGTAAGGTACGCGTCTTTCCAAATCAAAACAAAATTCAGTTGCTTGGTAAACGTGATGTTAAAAAAAAGGATGGAATTATATTAAAACCTAATCAACAATCTATTTTTAACGAAAATGATTTTAATATAATCAATGTAGATACAGAAGAAATCGTAGCCTGGAAAAATGGATACTTTGTGTTCACCCATGCAGATATCACAACGGTTATGCGGCAATTATCAAGATGGTACGATGTGGATGTTGAATATAAAGGAGAAATTCCAGATGAAACATTTACAGGTAAAGTATATCGAGATATGGATATTTCAAAAGTTTTGGAAATTCTTTCTTACGCTCAAGTAAATATTGAAATAAATGATACAAAGATAATTGTATACCATTAATTGAAACTTTTAAACCAAACTATTACCTAAATAAATAAAATGAAAAAATAAATACAAGATCAGATCAGCGGTTAAAAAAAGAACCGCAGAAGTGCGCCAACACTTCTACGGAATAATCTGAGTTAACCCATCCTCAGTATGAGGATAAATTTAATTAGCTAAAATTCACATAACCCAGAAAAACAAAAGTATGAAATTAAATGCTTTAATTCCATTTATGCCTTGGGCATGGCCTCCATCAATTCGAAATGTAATCATGAAAATTAACTTGATATGTATCTTAATGGTTATTGCCCTTTTACAAGTAAGTGCCAAAGGGTTCAGTCAGATCAGTCTTAATAAAAAGAATGCTTCCCTTGAATATATTTTTAAAAATATTGAGAAACAAACCGATTATGTGTTTTTCTCGAAAGACTATGATTTAAAAAAAAATAATTTTAATATCAATGTAACCAATGTCTCTATAGAAACAGTATTAAATACCTGTTTTAAGAATTTACCCTTAACTTATAGAATCATCGATAAGACAGTGGTGATTAAAAGATTAGAGAAGAGATTTGAACCTGAAAACGACATAATAATTAAAGAGGTAAAAGCCATAGACATTCGAGGCAAAGTTACGAATGAAAATGGAGAGCCTTTGACAGGTGTAAGTGTTAAACTGAAAGACAGTTCAGTGGGGACTGTTACAGATAATGAAGGATTCTATTTTATTTCAATTTCTGGTGGAAAAGGTATACTGGTGTTTGACTTTTTAGGCTTTGCTTCACAGGAGATACCCATAACTAGTTCTAAGACAATAGATGTTAAGCTTATAGAAGTAACTGCTGCTCTTAATGAAGTTGTAGTAGTAGGTTATGGAACCCAGAAAAAAAAGGATTTAACTGGTGCATTGGCAAGAGTTGATTTAGCACAGAGCCGGCAGTTGCCAAATGTAAACCCTGTACAAAATCTTAGAGGAACTGTGGCTGGGGTTACAGTTGTTGATAATGGAAGACCTGGATCTGACGCATCTGTTATCATCAGAGGGCGAAATTCAATTTCAGGAAGCAATTCTCCTTTAATTGTATTAGATGGAATTATTTATGCAGGTGGAAGTTTATCTGATATTAATTCAAATGATATTGAATCCATAGATATTTTAAAAGATGCAAGCTCTTCAGCAATTTACGGTTCTTTAGCAGCCAATGGAGTTATTCTTGTAACCACTAAAAAAGGGATGACTTCAAAACCAAGAATTGCTGTTAATTCTTACTACGGTACTTCTGATTTCGCATATATTCCTGATTATCTAAATGCAAAGGAATATTTACAAGCACGAAAGGATGCAGAAGCTGCAGACGGGGCAACGCTTCCTTTTCAACTCTTGGAGGAAGAAAATATTAAAGCTGGAATTTCTATTAATCCACTTGAAGAAATTAAACAAAAAGCACCTATTTCCAGCAATGAATTAAGTGTTTCTGGGCGCAGCGATAAAGTGAATTATTATGTTTCTGGTTCATATACGAATGTCAAATCTCCAGTTATGGGAGATGATTTTAGCAGGATTTCAGCACGAACCAATCTTGATGTAGCTGTTACGGATTGGTTGAAATTAGGGACAAACTCTGGATACAGTGTAAAAGATAATTCAGGCGTCAGAGCATCATTGGGAAGCGCTACTCAATTAAGCCCTTTTTCAAATCTTTATTATGAAGATGGTGTTCCACGACCTTATCCTATAAATTTAGGAGCGGTGCCAAATCCTTTGATGCAGACACTTCTAAATGATAATTTAGATATGACCAAAACACTTTTTAACAATACTTATGTTGATGTGAATTTGCCATTAGAGGGCTTAACTTACCGATTGAATGTAGGATACACTCAAAAAAATATCAGACGTTTTAACTATACTCCTTCATTTAAGCGCGAACAATTTTTTAATTTAGGAAGTGGTGATAAGTACTATTTTGAATCTCGAGATTTAACGATCGAAAATATTGTAAAATATGATCGAATTATCGCTAAGAACCATGATTTTAGTTTAACATTATTATACGGGATTTATACTGATAAAGATGAAAGTTCTCAGTTAAGTAGTGATAATATCTTTAATGACATTTTAGGATATAATGCATTAGAGATCGGTGAAAATTTTGCTATTAATACAGGTGCAGGAAAAAGTCAGCAAGTATCTACAATGGGTCGGTTAGGGTATCGATTTAAAGGTAAATATATTGCAGATTTAACAATAAGACGCGATGGTTATTCAGCTTTTGGCCGTGGTAAAAAATACGGAGTTTTTCCTGCAGTTGGACTCAGTTGGAATATTTCGGAAGAGAACTTCCTTTCAGATGTTCAGGCATTGAATAATCTGAAGCTTCGTGCATCATGGGGGAAAAATGGTAATAGAGGAGTAAGTAGATATTCCTCCTTAAGTAGCTTAAGTCAGGTTAACTATGTTTTTGGGGATGGGGCAAATCCATCAGTTGGTCTGTATACAACTTCACTTGGTAATCCAAATCTCGGGTGGGAAACTACTGTAAGTACAAATGTAGGAGTTGATTTTAGTGTCTTTTCGAATAGAATCAGCGGTTCAGTCGATTATTATCAAACACGAACAAACGATTTATTACTCCTCCAAAGTATTCCAAATATGTCAGGATTTACTTCATTTCTAAGAAATATTGGCGAAACAGAAAACAGAGGGCTTGAAATTTCTCTAAATACCGTAAATATTCAAAAAGAAAATTTTGTTTGGAATACAAAGATTGCTTTTTCTTTTAATAGAAATAAAATTGTAAAACTAACTGGTAATGATTTAAATGAAGATGGAAAGGAGGACGACGATATTGCTAGTAATTGGTTTATAGGTTATCCCCTTGGTTCAAATTATGATTACGTCTTTGATGGTATTTATCAAATAGGAGATGATTTATCATTAATTCCAAGTGCTAAGCCAGGGCATATTAGATTTAAAGATATTGATGGCGATGGAGTTATTACACCACGAGATAAACAGGTAATCGGTTCTAGTGAACCCAATTTTTTGGCAGGTATTACAAATACATTTTCTTATAAAGGAATATCGTTAATGGCTATACTTAATATGCGTCAAGGGGGAGAAAGTTCCATCCCATCTCTAAATCCGGGCACAAATTATTATGATTTATTTAATACATTGAATGTTCCACATTGGACAGCAGAAAGTCCAATTAATACACATCCAGCTATTAATTATAGAAATCCTTTAGGGTATCTTTTCTATCAGAGTAGAAGTTTCATTCGTTTGCAGGACGTATCCATTTCCTATGATTTACCTCAATCCATTTTAGAGAAAATTAAAATGCATAATGTAAAGATTTATATCAGTGGAAAAAATCTTATCACTTGGACAGATTGGATGGGATGGGATCCTGAATTTGGTTCAGGAGGGAGAAGTCCTGGAGATAATGGACCAATATTAAAGACTTATTCTATAGGATTAAACATTCAACTTTAAATATCTTAAAAAACATGAAAAAATATATAAGATCAACGATAGGAAATAAAATTAATATGATCTCCCTTGCTTTCATATTGATATTCTGTTCAATACATAGTAGTTGTAAAGAATCTTATTTAGATGAAATTCCTTTAGATAGATTTAGTCCGGAAGGTTTGTTGATTAATGAGGCTGGATTTGAAGCAGCTGTTGTTGCACTTTATTATTCAGCTCGTCAAGAGCATATTCTTGGTGGTGTCAATTTTGATTATATGAATCTTGGTACTGATATAACGGAATGGGGAAGACCCGATAGTAGAGGTTTTAAAGATTACACCTTATTGAATTCGGAATTTGATCCTGTTGACACTTATTGGAATTGGGCATATAAAGATATGATTAGACAAAGTAATTTAATACTTGATAATCTTGATAATCCCGGAGTAGAAATAAGCGAAGAAGCAAAAGCATCCTTTTCCGGACAAGCAAAATTTTTTAGAGCATATGTATATAATGTCCTAGTAAATTTATATGGTGGAGTACCAATTGTAGATCACCAAATAACAGAACCTAAGTTCGATTTTCAACGTGCCACAAGAGAAGAGGTTCTTCACTTTATTAGTAAGGATTTGGAGGAAGCTGGTGAAAGCCTTCCTATCGTTCAAAGTGAATCAAACGGCAGAATTTATAAAGCAGCAGCTTATCACCTATTATCTGAAGTTTATATTAGTTTGGGAATGGAAACGGGCGATGCTTCTTTTTATGATAAAGCAATTTTGGCTGCAAGCAAGGTTATTAATAAAGAAGTTGGTGATCATAGACTAATGACCCAAAGGTTTGGAGATTTAACGCGTGAAGGGGATGTTTTTTCTGATCTCTTTTGGACAAATCAACAAAATAAATCTTCTGGTAATCTGGAAGTAATTTGGTCCTTGCAATTTGAGAGTTTTACTATTGGTGGTGGAACAGGTTCATCTTCGAATGGTAATAACCTTGCCCGATTATGGGGAATGGAATATGATAGAATCAGGACTCCAAATGGTGTTCCAAATATTTCATCGAATACAATGCTGCGAGGTATTGGAGTTATGATACCATTGAATTATTTTAAATATGATATATGGAAATTAGATCCAAATGATATGAGGAATTCAAAATATAATATTCGACGAGAGTTTTATTATGATAACCCAGCAGATCCAGAATATTATGGAAAGGAAATTTATACAGCTAAGGATGCCAGTGGAAATCTAGTTGTTACAATGGAAAATGGAACATTAACCACTCAGTTTTTGGATACTACACGTCAATATTATCCTTGGATTCGGAAAATTGATGGCCTTCCATTTAATGATGATGTTACGCTCGGGCAAACGCCTAATGATATCATAAAAATTAGGTTGGCGGAAACTTTTTTATTACGGGCAGAAGCTTATTTTAGAAAAGGGGATATTGGAAACGCTATGATGGATATAAATATTGTTAGAAACAGGGCAAATGCTATTCCAATAAATGCTAATAATGTAACAATTGATTTTATTTTAGATGAGCGTGCTAGAGAATTGGTTATTGAAGAACCGCGAAGAAGAACACTCGTTAGAATGGGAGTTTTGTATGATCGTGTGCGTAAATATAATTCCTCATCAGCATCAACGATTAAGCCCTATAATCAATTTTGGCCGATTCCTCAAAATGTTATTAATTCAAATACAGGAGCTGTAATAGTACAAAATCCTGGTTATTAATATTGTTCTGTCTATAAATTAAACTTACTAATATTAAATTACTATGATGCATAGAAAAAATTTTATCCAACAAACTCTTACTGCTACTACGGCAACAATTTTATTGCCTTATTTTTTATTTGCAAAAATGAAAACAGATCCAGTCATTCTTGTTGTTTCAGGTTGGCAAGATGTCAATATAGGTGATATTACACATACTCCAGGACTTTTGCATGTTCTACAAACATTTATACCGCAGGCAAGAATTATTTTATGGAAGCGAAGTAGAGGAGAAGAAGTAAAACAAATGCTGCAAAAGGATTTTCCTAAAGTGGAAATTATTTATGGAGATGTGGATTCTAATAAGAATGTTGATAATCCTGAAATTATTTCAGTTTTCAAAGAGGCTGATATTATGATACATGGTTCAGGACCATCAGTAGTAGGACAAACAAACCTGGAAGCTTGGACGAAGTATTCAAATAAACCATTTGGTATTTTCGGAACTACTATTCAGAATATTAATGAAAGTCTTAAATCCCTTCTTGAAAAAGCTTCATTTATATATACACGAGAAACCGCTTCAATACAAGTTCTTAAAGCAGCGGGAATAACAGGTAAACATGTTTCTTTTGCACCAGATGCTACATTCTTCCTTAATATTCAGGACGAAACAAAAGCTGCTAAGTTTTTAGCTGATAATAAGCTTAATAATAAAAGATTTATCTGCGTTATTCCTCGTTTAAGAATAACGCCTTATTTCAAATTTAGGCCAAATAATGCGGGCTGGACTGCAGAGAAAATTAAACATGTAACTGAGTTAAATGAAGCGAAAAAAGAAGTTGATCATGCCAAATTGCGTGAAGCTATGATTGCCTGGGTACGTGAAACAGGAAATAAAGTTCTCATTTGTCCCGAAATGACCTATCAGGTTGATATTATGGATGAATTATTAATTGATCCTTTACCTGAAGATGTAAAACCGTATGTAATAAAACGGGGTTACTGGTTACCTGATGAAGCGGCGTCAGTATATGCGAAAGCACATTCAGTTCTTAGTTTTGAATGTCATTCTCCTATTATTGCGGCAGCCAATGGTACCCCCTTCTTTTATCTAAGACAACCAGAAGATACAATAAAAGGACAAATGTATTATGACCTGGGTTTTAATGACTGGGTATTCGAAATTGAACAAACAAGTGGTTCCGAAATTGCTTCAAGATTACGAGGGATTTGGCAGAATTATGATCAAGCTAGAAATAAAGTGGCCTTAGTTATGGAGGATATTGATAAAATATATTCTAAAAGCTGCGATTTAATTAAAAAGTTAGATAGGAATGGCTAGAATCAATAAAAGTATCGTTCAAACTATCAATTTTCCTATTTAAACAAATTTAGAATTATGATTTCATTTATAATTTCCATACTGACATTAATAATCGGTTATTTTGTGTTGTCTAATATTTGTGAAAGGATTTTTGGTATTAATCCTAAACGAGCTACACCTTCCAAAACGATGGCAGATGGGGTAGATTTTGTTCCTCTTCCATTATGGAAAATATTTTTGATTCAATTTTTGAACATCGCAGGTTTGGGACCTATTTTTGGTGCAGTAGCCGGTGCTATGTGGGGGCCAATGGCCTTTGTTTGGATTGTCTTAGGAACCTTGTTTGCTGGAGGGATTCATGATTATTTTTCGGGAATGCTTTCTTTAAGGCATAAGGGTGAGAATATCACGGAGATTTCTGGTTATTATCTTGGAAACTGGGTGAAACAATTTATGGCCGTTTTCTCTGTTATTTTGCTCATTATGGTAGGTACCGTATTTATTATGGGACCAGCAAAAATATTGATTGGTATTACCGGAGGGAATATCATGATATGGATTGTTAGCATAATTGTTTACTATGTTCTTTCAACAATTTTGCCGATCGACAAATTAATTGGAAAAATTTATCCGGTTTTTGGAGTTGCTTTAATGTTTATGGCCTTTGGCATTTTGTTTATGATGTTTTATAATAATTTAACTATTCCTGAAGTGACCTTTTCTAATTTAAAAAATATGCATTATGATGTCGATAAATTTCCCATTTTTCCTTTTGTTTTTGTTACCATAGCCTGTGGGGCTATTTCAGGTTTTCACGCTACTCAATCTCCTTTAATGGCAAGATGTATGACAAACGAAGGCCAGGGA
>Ga0160445_100373_pt1 | contig 25151 bp, 21 predicted proteins | sample HID1972M_E1MG_FD_108215 | JGI IMG/M metagenome (GOLD analysis project Ga0160445, IMG submission 108215) | Enriched pill bug-associated microbial communities from UW Madison campus, WI, USA - HID1972M_E1 MG | ecosystem: Host-associated > Arthropoda: Insects > Digestive system > Unclassified ... | reverse complement strand
GTGTATCATTTTTAAGTAAGCCGGAAATAAACTTATCAGCCCCTTCTATTAACGTTTCCCCACTATAAATAACTCCGTCCATGTCAATCAAGAGTCCGTGTTTCATATTATGTATATTAGATTTAAGCAATGAAAAAATCACATTGCATCTTTTACTAGAACAAATATACCACTCTTAACGCTGACTTATTCATTCCGTTTTGGAACTTTATAATTAATTAATATGCACGTTGCCGTTTATTTTAACAAGGTTTTCGATAAAACAACTTCACTCACTTCGATAGGTAAATCAGACTCAATGACATCAGCACCATCGAGAACAATTGCCCGATAGGCTTTAGCCCGGTCTTCCTTATTTTCTAATTTATCATAGGTAGATGCTGAAGAGATCATACATTTCACTCCTTTGCCATGTAATAATTTATATAATAGTTGATTGTCAGGTTTAATAGTTGGCCCTATATATGCCATTACTTGTTTCCAGGGAATTCCTGCTTTTTCGTATTTTTCAAATTCTTCCGGTGTTTTGATATGAGCCGAAAACATGCTTTCCGGGTTTTTATCCAAATAAAACTGGGCTTGTTCCGGAGAATGTACAGTCAACATGACAAAAGCATTCGCTTTATGTTTTTGAATGATGTCAGCCGTCATTTCAAAAGGAACGTCTTTTATATCCAAATTAAGTATGGTTTTTCCCCTTGCCCATTCAATGGCTTCTGCTAAACTTGGTACTCCATATTCGGTAACATTTCCTTCAGGATCTTTTAATCGAAACTTCTTTACTTCCTCCCAGGTATAATCAGCCAAGTTTCCTTTTCCCGTAGTTGTCCGGTCTAACGTTGCGTCGTGCATTAAAACAAGCACACTGTCTTTGGTCAATCTAGGATCAATTTCATAAAAAGCAGGTGTATATTTAAGTGTATTCTCAAAAGTGGCAATACTATTTTCAGGAAACCCTTTAACCATTCCACCCCGATGACCACTGATGATTATCTGCTTTCCTTTTTTATAGCTAAAAAATTCATGCAGCTCTTGAGCAGTTTTAATAGTAATGGTGTGTAATTTTTGTTCTTGAGCCAGTACTGGACAAGTAATCCATGACATTGAGATTAATACCCATATAGAAAGCGAATTAAATTTCATATTATTCAACGTTTAAATTGTTTTTCTTGATATATTTTTTAGATAAATAGTCATGTTATCAATCAACATTACCGACGGCAATTTAATAGTTTTAATAAAATCTCATTATTATCATCCAAACTAAATAATGTTACTGATGAATTCTCCTGTAATAAACGGCGGTAATTCCTTAATTCCATACTTAATTTCCAAGCAAGATATAACCGATTAATACCATTATGGCCTACTACCATAATATTACCGGTTGGATACAACATGCGTATTTCTTCAAAGAATGAATTAACCCGTTCAACTACTTCTAAGGCTGTTTCTCCAGTTTCACCTGCTTGTACATGCGTAGGATCAGCACACCACTGTTCCCATATTAAGGGGTTATCAGCAATAAACTCTGAGCGTGTTTTCCCCTCCCAATTCCCAAAATCCACTTCTATTAAGCGTTTATCCTGAATTACTTCGTCCTTTCCACAAGCAATTTCCGCAGTATTGAAAGCTCTTAATAAAGGTGAAGAAAACACCGCGTTTAATTTAAGGTCCTTTAATTGATTTCTAACCATCTTTGCCTGTTCAATCCCTTTTTCTGTAAGAGCAACATCTGTTCGACCACAATAACGGTTCCCATCCGCGTTCATCGCGGTTTCTCCATGTCTCAGCAAATAAACATTAAGCATAGTTTTCTTCTTTTTTAATATAATTCTTACTCATTAACAAAGCAATGAATTTCTTGTAATTGATTTCATATAAATAGCTCAGTTCAGGATCGGGAAAAAATTCTTTTTCCAGGCAGGTCATCGCTTCAACAGCCTTGACTAAATTTTTAAAATAAGTTTGCGAAGCAGCCAGTATTGCCGCTCCCATTGCACCCGAGCCATTTTTCATTTTCTTTATTGGAAGATTCAAAACATTCGCCCGTATCTTCATCCACAAATCATTATTGCTGCCCCCCCCCGCTGTAAAAACGGTCGCAATTTTTTCTCCGGATAATTTTTCTATTAATTCATAGGCATAATGCTCAATATAAGCAAGCCCCTCCATATTGGCAACGAAAATTTCAAGTTGATTAAGTCCCTGCGGCTTAAAGCCCTTAGCCTCGGGAGCGATAAATGGAAAGCGTTCACCGTTCGCTTTCAATGGATACGAAAGATGCCCCGTTGGGATCAGTTTTGCACCCTCCTTGCTAAATTCCCGAATGTCTTCCAATGAGAAATCATTTACCCAATCAGCCCCGATATTAGAAGCACCCCCGGGCATCCAATATCCTTGAGGATGCCTGTGCGAATAAATCCGTCCCGCTGGATCATTGATCTCCTTTTGGGTAATCCCTTTGATAACTAGTGTTGTTCCAATTGTAGTATTCCAATCACCAATTCCCACAGCACCCGACGCGATTTGTGAAGCGCAGCCATCCGTTAACCCGGTCACTACATAGATTCCTTTGTTCAATTTTAATAACTCTGTCAACCCGGGTTTTAAGGTCCCAATTGGTTCTCCGGTAGGCACAACCTTTTGTAACCATTGTTCTTTAATAGGCAGTTTTTCATAAATATATGAAGGCCATTCTTTTTTCTTTACGTCGTAACCTGTTTTTAAAGCATTGGTATAATCAGTGATATGAAAACAACCCGATAGCTGCCCACTGATGAAATCGGCCGCGTGTACCCAACAATGGATTTTCTGAGCCATTTCAGGAAATTTTTCAACATACCATACCATTTTAGACAAACCACTGGAGCTGTTAAAATTAGTATAACCATATTCGCCTGCAAAATATTTTTCCGCAAGGTCTTTTATTTTTATAGAACTTTCGGCCGAACGTTGGTCGCTATACATCATTGCCGGATGAAGCGGTTTGTTTTGTTCATCTAGTGGAATAACAGTACCGGAGGTAGAAGTAGCCGCGATAGATTCAATAATTAAACCTTTTTCAAGATCCGCTTGTATAGAAGTGCTCATCGCTTTAAGCAACCTTAAGCAAGCTTGCCACCATTCCTGTGGAGATTGCTCTTCTCTTGAATATTCGGTTAAACTTAAATTTTCGTGCCCACTATAAATTTTATTACCATGCTGATCAACCAGAACTAAACGAACGCCCTGCGTTCCTACATCAATTCCAATAAATCCTTTTTTTACAGCGTTCATTATATTCTATTTAATTTAATTTAACTTCTCTTACAAGAAAACTTGTTTGAATCCACTGCGCACCTTTTTCCAGTTTTCATACCGATCGTTGAAGTTCCGCGTCTCCTGTGGAGCAATTTCTTTGAATTGTAATTCATGATTTCCCTGGGTACGAAGTGCTTCATTGCAAATAATAACACCACCTATAACAGAAGCTTGCCTATACCCCTCCCGAATACGTATTTTTTTATTGAGTAGGTTCGCGACAAATTGAGTCAACGTTTTACTCTGAAAACCTCCGCCACATGCCCAAACATAGTCCTTTTCATAAGGATCCACATCACATAAGCTATCGTAATTGCTTTTAATACAGCATGCTATATCCCATAAGGATGACCGCACAAAATGTGCACGTGTCAAATCATGTGAAACAGGCGTATTAAAAACAAAGCCACCTCTTGTCAACGGTCTGTCTTCGTCGGCTATCAATGAGCCCAAAGAAGCAACACAGCGCGACGCGTTTGTTTCGTCCAATTCCTTTTCAATAACATCGTAACCTTCGTTTGGATAAAAAATTTCCTTTAAACGCTGATAATTCAATCCCGTAACCCCTGTATTCGCTTCCAGGATAAACCTATTATCATCAACATGCCTGTTAGTCCAAGTTCTCTTCTTCGAATCCAAAACATAGTTTTCGGTAATTTTTGCTAAAGGAGTAGTAGTGCCTGAAACGACGATCAAATCTCCTACCCCAGGTTGCGTACTTTTTATTGCCAATTGCGTATCTGCACCACCGACAATCACGAGGCACGATTCAGGAATTTGCAATTGTTTTGAAATAGAGGAAGATATACTTCCTAAAACAGTGCCTGATTGTTGTAGTGGAGGTAAAACAGAAGCTTTGATATCAAATATTTCACAAAGCGCATCAGACCAGGTCATTCCTTGAACATCATATAAACACGTTTCAGATGCTTGCGAATTTTCATAACCTTTTACCCCGCAAAGCTGATACTGTGCCCAGTCGCTTATGCTCATTATGCAATCACAGTTTTCATAAATAGCTGATCGTCTTTTTTTAATACCGATTAGTTTTAATGCCGAAAAAAGCGAACTTGGCTTTCTGCCAGTCAGTTCATATACCCTGTCCTTCTGCTTTCGCGTAATTTCGCTTTCCCACTCCCTGCCCCGATGATCATGATTTGGCAGACCCATTAAGGATTGGCCCCTTTTGTCCATTAGCACGATACCTTCCCGTTGGCTGGAAGCAGTAATTGCATTTATTTCCAAAGCGGACGTATCTTTTTTTTTAGCCAGGGAAAGCGCCTGCTTAGCTAAAGCAATAATTTGCTGCCACAGCTTTTCAGGATCAAAATAAAATGATTCGGGATAAAGATCATCTGTTATATAGTTTACATTGTCTCGCGCAACACCTAATAGATTGCCAAGGTTGTCGCAAACTGCCACACGCACATTTCCGGTGCCAATATCTATGATAATATATGCTTGTTGTTTCATCGAGATTGCTTAATGCTTAACAGAATCGTTAACCTTCCCACTTTCCAACCATTTTATCAATTTTTCATTCATGATATCCACATGATGATCTTCCACTTCAAAAGTAGCACCAGCAATATGCGGAGTGGCCAATACATTGGGTTGATGGATAATCGTATTGTCTATCTCATCAGGCGGTTCATGATCAAAAACATCAATGATAGCTCCCCTGATTCGCTTGTTTTGTAAAGCATCCAACAAGTCCTCTCTTTTTACAACAATTGCCCTTGAATAGTTAACCAATAACGCATCCGGTTTCATTAAAGCTATTAAATTTTTATTGATCAACCCTTTCGTTTGCTCAGTGACGGGTAGATTAATTGCTACGATATCCGCTTCTGAAAACACCGTGTTTAGATCAACTTTCTCGTAATTTTTATTAGGCGAAGTATAATAAGGATCGTAATAACTAATTGAACATGAAAAATTACCAACTAAACGGGCAATGGTTTGCCCCACAGCTCCAAACCCAACCATGCCAATCTTTTTACCAGCCAGCTCATTGCCTTTAAATTCCAGATAAGAAGCATGCGCTCCCTGGTTCCATTTTCCTTCTTCTAACCATTTTATTGCTGAACGTGTATTTCTCATAAATGTAATCACATTCGCCACAAACAATTCCGCGACAGCCTGAGCGTTTCTTGCTGGTGTATGAAAAACAGCTATTCCCTTTTCCTCCGCTAATTTTACAGCTACATTAGATGGTGTTCCTCGGCAAACTCCGATAAAGTTCAGGTTTGGAAAAGATTGAATAACCTCTTCTGATACTGCATCATGCTCCGTAATTAAAGCATCGGCCTGGCTTTCCTTTAAGAGCATCATTAATTCATTTGCCGTGTATGCCCGCCCTTGTGTTTTCCAGGATTTATAAATTACTTCACCAAACGCCTCCTCAAGTTTTTTCCTCCCAAGCTCATTATAGGGAGCTGTAATCAGTATTCGCATAGTATATCTATTCTTATTTTATAAGTTTTATTCATCATTTATTTAGCTGTTAATGATGAATCATCAAATGCAATGTGGTTCGCTGTGCGAACATTGTTTGGAAGTCGTATAAAAGCCGTTAGAATTGCACTTAAAAAGTATAGGCCAGCTAAGATCCAAACAACGCCTTCGTTACCTAAACTTCCAATAAACAAGCCAACAATCGCAGGACCAACGAATACCGCTAAACCAGCTCCAAGATTTAATACAGCCATTGCAGCACCTTTATCCTTATTTACCAATGAAGGTATAAGTGCAGAAAGGGGCACATAGCCAGCTAAAAGAGCACCCCATAATACACCACAAAGCATCACCAGCCAAAAGCTGCTACCAAAAATTAGCGGAGCGTAGAAAAACAATAAAGTAGTTAATCCGCAACCAACGCCTCCAAACCACATAATTGTGTTTCTCCAACCCATACGATCGCCTACAAAGCCAAAAATCAAATTAAAGGCAATGTTGGCTGTAAATATTGTACCCCAAATCTGTAACCATTCGGTTGTTGCGAACCCATGTGAGGCCATATAGGTAGGTAAGAAAACCGGAAACGCGAATTGAGCAGTTGTATTTATAATCCTTACTATTCCGCCCAGTAAAACCTTAGGTTCCTCCTTCATTATCGTTAAACCCTTTCTTAACTCTTTCATTGTATTGCCTTCACCTTTCGTTCTGCCTGTAAAAAAATTATCTTTATTTAAGATTAAAGCAAAAAACGCACCCACCAACACCCAAAATATCGAACTCCATAACGTATCAATATAACCAAGATGCCTAATTGCCCAGCTCGAGTAATAAGCACCGAATACATTTAACCCACCCGTGAAAACAAACCAAAACCAACCTACGGCAGCACCCAATTTTTCCTGAGGTGCCCGATAGGTAATCCATACTAAAAAAGAATAGGCAAACAATGGATAGCCAAAACCACGGATAGCATAGGTGATCAACATTAATCCATAATGCAGGTCGTGAAGACCATAGGTCAAAAAGCCGATTGTTCCCAGGATATAAAGCAATAAGCCCATTGCCATAGTTTTCTTTGGTCCGTAGCCTTCAGCTAATACACCTGAAAACCAAGATGAAATAGCGATTGTAATACCATAAACGGTAAAAAGCGATGCCGATTGCTGAATGGTCATTCCCCGTTCAAGAAGATAGGGACTTAACCAACCCTGCTCTACTCCATCGCCCATCATAAAAATCAGAATTCCAAGATATCCCCAGCTTAAGTTTTGCGGCAATCCTATTTTATTCAGGAAAGGAGAATGGTTTTGATGTGTTTTCATTTTAGGTTAATTGATTTATCTGTATGGTTTTCTGGTTATTCTCTTTTTTACATTTCCAAATAAACGAAATTAAACATAATGAAACAAAATTAAATATAATAAAATACATGTATTTATTTGTTTAATAATATTTAACCTAAAAGTGTTTAAATTAGTTTATTAGCAACCTGTCTTATTACTGGTTTACTATATTAAGAATAAAATAAAAGTAATTGCTAGATTTGCATACTATGCTAAATATAACCGACAGACACCAATTGATCCTTCATAAACTTAAGGAAGAAGGAAGAGTTAACATTCAGGACCTTGTTGAAGAGATGAATGTTTCCGGCGTTACCATTAGAAAAGATCTGAAACTTTTAGAAGACAAGGGACTTCTATTCCGAACCCGGGGTGGTGCTTCCATAACAAACCCTTATACCATTGAGCGACCTATCAATGAAAAGGAATTTATCCATTCAGATAAAAAAGAGAAAATTGCTGAGGCTGCGGAAAAATTAATAGGCAATAACGATTCAATTATAATCGGTTCAGGAACCACCGTTTTTGCCTTAGCTCATCGATTATATCCAAAACATCACCTCACGGTTATAACACCTGCTGTAAAAGTAACGCTCGAACTTTGCAACAGACCCAATATTGAGGTTCTGCAACTAGGTGGACTTATCCGTCCTAACTCCTCATCTGTTGCTGGCTCTCATGCCGAAGGCATTTTAAAAGATATTTCTTGTGGTATTCTTTTTTTGGGGGTAGATGGCATTGATCTTGACTTTGGATTGTCTATTACCAATCTGGCAGAAGCTACCTTAAACCAAAGAATGATTGAAGCGGCTGATACTGTTGCTGTATTGGCAGACAGTTCAAAATTTGGCAGAAGAGGCCTAGGAAAAGTATGTAATTTTGATGCTGTTCGTTACATTATAACCGATCATGAAGCTCCCCCAAGAATCGTAAAACAACTTGAGGAAAAAGGAATACAGGTTATTATTGCCTCTCATTAAGCTTTTATCATTCGCAGCCTCACAAATTTCTGAAAAAGAAATCCGCATAGGCCTGCTCATTGATAAAAGCTTAAACGAAGCATATGGTCAACCTAATTAAATATTACTCAATCTCCTCCCCTGCTTTTAACCAGGCACCTAGTATACCGCTTGGATTAAGAAGAAGAAACAAAAAAGTAAGGACATTCAACATGGATCTTTTGTTTGTGCTCGTCTTTACATTTTCGATTGCAGGTTCATTTTTTCTAATCTACAAATTGGAGCACCTTGCTGTTTGTATCTCGATAACAGCAATATTTTTTGTAGTCTATTTTCTGTCAACCGATTTTTTAGCTAACAAAAAATAGACCTTGAACGATTAATCAATTCCTGGGTATGAAGAACCTACTGGCTAACCATGGTTAAGTTTACCCATTCTGATGTAAAGGTCATTTCTATTTGAATAGCATAACTCCTAACGATTATATTGTGCCCAGAGGTTATTACTTCAAGAAGTGCGGAGAAGTGAACATCGTGTTTTAAAAACAATCTTGATAACTGTCTACGCTATCAAGATTGTTCTTGTACCCCCATCAGGGTTCGAACCTGAGACCTACGGTTTAGAAAACCGTTGCTCTATCCAGCTGAGCTATGGAGGCTAGTCTGTTAAAACGAATGCAAAATTAATAAAATCTTTAACATTCAAGCAATAAAAAACAAAGATTATATTTATTTAATAAAGGTTAATTAGCTTCTTTGAGTGACATTAGGCTCATTAATTCTTTTTTTATTGAAAATCTTACGTTTTCCATTATTTGGTTTACTATTCTTTGATCTATTTCCAGATTTCACAGGTTCCTTTGGTTCTTCGCCAATTGTATCAGGCAAAGGAATGCGATCAACTTTACGATCCATATGTTCTTCAATGGACTTAAATTTGCCGTAATCTTTATTATTAACAAAGGTTATGGCAGTACCTGTACTTTCTGCACGAGCAGTACGGCCGATACGGTGAATATAGTCCTCTGGATCTCCAGGAACATCAAAATTAACGACCAAATCAATTCCATCAACGTCAATGCCCCTAGAAAGGACATCTGTTCCAACCAGTACATTCAGTTTTCTATTCTTAAAGTCAAGTAAAATCCGTTGTCTTTCATCTTGCTGAAGATCTGAATGGAAAGCTTTTACTTTCAGTTTGGTTTTCTTTAGATCAGAATCTAAACGTTTAACTTTTTCCTTGGTTGAAGCAAAAACTATTACGCTCTTATAATCGCCATTCTTTAAAATATCTATCAAAAGCGAATTCTTATTTTCATCATAAACGCGATAGCATTGTTGAAGAATACCTTCTGCCGGACTGGAAGTAGCAATGTTGACATGTTGTGGATTTTTCAAAAGCTTTTGCGCGAAAGTTCTAATTTTTCCGGGCATGGTTGCCGAAAATAAAAGCGTTTGTCTGTTAGCCGGTAATTTGCGGATGATATGGAGCAAATCTTCCTGAAATCCCATATCCAACATTCTATCAGCCTCATCAAGAACTAAAAATTGAATGTCATTAAAAAGCACTCCGCCGGCGTTTAAATGAGCAATTAATCTGCCAGGTGTAGCGATAACAATATCTACACCTTCTCGCAACGATTTTCGTTGTTGTTCATACTCTATTCCACTCCCTCCGCCATAAATGGCAATAGAACTAATTCCAGTAAAATAAGCTAAACCTTCAATCTGCTGGTCGATCTGTAATGCTAACTCCCGCGTAGGAGCTAAAATCAAGGCACTTATTGGAGGTTTCTTTGTTAATCTGCAAATACCATCCATGACAGGAAGTAAATAAGAAGCGGTTTTTCCAGTTCCTGTTTGCGCGCACGCTATTAAATCATGTTTAGATTGAATAAGAGGAATTGCTTGTGCTTGTATTGGAGTCGGACTTTTAAAGCCCATACTGTTCAGCCCGTCTAAGAGACGTTCATCAAAATTAAAATCAGTAAATATCAATATTGTATAATTAATAGAAATGTAAAAGTATACAAAATAACTGAACAATCAGTGCTTCCTTAAAAGTTTTTATGGAAAGACGCAGCAATAATTATTAATTCCGCCTTAAAAACCAACAATAATTCTTACTTTTGTATCCCGTACAAAAACGATTAAAAATGGGTTGAAAAATCCATTTCTCGGAAAGAAATCCAAAATATCAACATGACAAAATACATCTTCGTTACGGGCGGCGTTACCTCCTCCTTAGGTAAAGGAATTATTTCAGCATCCTTAGCAAAACTTCTTCAAGCACGTGGCTATAAAGTAACCATACAAAAATTTGACCCTTATATTAACATTGACCCTGGAACTTTAAACCCGTATGAACATGGTGAATGTTATGTTACAGAAGACGGCGCAGAAACGGATTTAGACTTAGGACATTATGAGCGCTTCTTAAATACTCCCACTTCGCAAGCTAATAATATTACTACTGGTAGAATTTATCAACATGTAATCCAAAGAGAGCGTGCAGGTGATTATTTAGGGAAAACAGTACAAGTTGTGCCTCATATTACCGATGAGATTAAACGCAATATGTGCTTATTAGGTGAAGGTGGCGAATATGATATCGTTATTACTGAACTTGGTGGAACTGTTGGAGATATTGAATCACTTCCTTTTATTGAGGCGGTTCGTCAACTTCGCTGGGAATTGGGAAGTAATGATTCTCTTGTAATTCATCTTACATTAGTTCCATATTTAGCTGCTGCAGGCGAATTAAAAACAAAACCTACACAGCATTCAGTAAAAATGCTTCTTGAATATGGAATTCAACCCGATATCTTGGTTTGCCGAACAGAACATCATTTAAATGCTGAAATCAGAAAGAAAATAGCATTATTCTGTAATGTCAATTTGAATGCAGTAATAGAATCAATTGATCTTCCTTCTATTTATGATGTTCCTTTACTAATGTTAAAAGAACAACTTGACAAAACTGTTTTAGCCAAATTAAAACTTCCTACCCGTTCTGAACCAGAACTGACTCAATGGAAAAACTTTCTAGGCAAGGTCAAAAATCCTACTTCAGAAATCACAGTAGGCTTAATAGGGAAATATGTAGAATTGCCTGATGCCTATAAATCTATCATCGAATCTTTCATACATGCAGGCGCAGTAAATGAATGTAAGGTATGCGTAAAATGGATTGCCTCAGAAACTGTTAATGAAACAAACGCTGCAGAAAAGTTAAAAGGTTTAAGTGGACTTTTAGTGGCTCCTGGTTTTGGTGAACGTGGTTTAGAAGGGAAAATTTCTTCCATTCAATATGCCCGAGAAAACAACATTCCATTTTTTGGAATTTGTTTAGGAATGCAATGTGCTGTTATTGAATTCGCAAGAAATGTCTTGGGGTTAAAAAACGCAAATAGTTTTGAAATGGATTCAAAAACAAAGAACCCTGTTATTAACTTAATGGATGATCAAAAGAATATCAAAAATAAAGGTGGTACCATGCGCTTAGGCTCCTACCCTTGCGAATTAAAGAAGGGTTCTAAAGCAGCATCAATATATGGAAAAACTAAAATAACTGAACGTCATCGTCATCGTTATGAATTTAACAATAAGTATTTAGAGCAATTTGAAGAAAACGGGATGCTTGCTTCGGGGATAAACCCTGAAAATGGCTTGGTAGAAATTATTGAACTTAAGAATCATCCTTTTTTTATTGGATCTCAGTTTCATCCAGAATTAAAATCAACAGTTATAAATCCTCATCCGCTTTTTGTTAACTTTGTGGCCGCTTCTTTAGTTTATTCAAAGAAAATTAGCGATGAACGCAAGTCTAATGCAAAATAAAAGACAAGTTAACTGTAAAAAATAAATTAAATAGAACAAAATACTAGTATGGATAGAAATACGTTTACCGGCCTCTTTTTAATGTTAATAATTATCGTAGGCTCGGTGTTTCTTATGCGACCGTCGGAAGAGGAAATTAAAAAGGAACAACTTTTACAAGATTCTATCGCAAATGCTAAAACTGCGTCAGCAGTTACTGCAACCCCGACACCAACCGATACAACTTCAACTATTACTACTCCAATACAGGATTCAATAGTTGCAACTGGCCCTTTTGGAAGTTCTAAAAATGGTAGCGAAGAACTTACTACTTTAGAAAATGAATTGATTAAAGTTAACATCACTAATAAAGGTGGCCGCATTAAGTCTGTTGAAATAAAAAATGAAACCGATTTTAAAGGTAACCCTTTAATTATGTTTGATGGTGATGACAATACTTTTGGCTTACAATTTTCATCGGCTGGAGAAAACATCAATACAAACGACCTATATTTTGCCAGTCCAACACAAGGTTTTAAAGTAAGCAAAGGTGATTCATCAACTGTAAACTTTCGCTTAAATTATGCTGATGGTAAATATATTGACTATATCTATTCCTTAAAAGGGGATAGTTATCAAGTAGGGTTTATAGTAGTTACGAAAGGAATGCAGGATGTTGTGTCTCCAAGTGAAAAGACACTAAATCTTAACTGGAACTCCGCACTTAGTCAAAAAGAAAAAGACTTAAGTAATGAACAACGTTATTCTTCCGCATATTACCAAACTTCAGAAAATGATGTCGACCACTTAAGTGTAAGTAAAGATGATAAAGAAGAATTGGGTAAAACGAAATGGATTACATTTAAACAACACTTCTTTTCAAATACGCTGATCGCTGATCAATATTTTACCGGAGGTACCTTGGCTGTAAATACAGTTACAGATCCTAATACAGTCAAATCTTTTGAAGCAAATATGAACCTCGATTTTTCGAGACAAGATATCAATACTTACCCGATGAAATTCTTTTTCGGGCCCAATAAGTATTCTATATTAAAAGATCAAGGTTATGATTTTGAGAAACAAATCGATTTAGGTTGGGGACCAATGAAATGGATAAACCGTTTCATCACTTTACCTGTTTTCAACGTTCTTGAAAATTTTCATTTCGGATATGGTTTGATTATTTTAATTCTTACCATTCTTTTAAAATTAGTTTTATCTCCATTAAGTTATAAGTCATATGTTTCAATGGCAAAAATGCGCGTGTTGAAACCAGAGATGGATGAACTTAAGAAAAAAGTAGGTGATGATAATCCAACCCTTTTACAACAGGAATACCTGAAGCTTTATAAACAGGCAGGCGTAAACCCAATGGGAGGTTGTATTCCAATGATTTTACAAATGCCATTCACCATTGCCTTCTTTTTCTTTTTTCCAAATCTTTTTGAATTGCGTGGAGAAAGCTTCTTGTGGATGAATGATTTATCAACCTATGATGCTATTGTAACCTTTAATCCAATCTTTGGTGTAGGGCATATCAGTTTGATGGTTATTTTAATGACTATGGCTACTTTGCTTTCAACATGGTATAATAATTCGGTTTCGGGTGTAACTGGGCAGATGAAGTACATCGGTTATTTTATGCCGCTTATCTTCTTATTCGTTTTGAATAATTACCCATCCGGATTAACTTATTACTATTTCCTTTCTACTATATTTACATTCGGACAGCAGTTTACCATCCGTCAGTTGATTAATGATGAAAAGATCCATGCGAAGCTTCAAGAAAACAAAAAAAGACCTGAAGTAAAGAAAAAGAAGCAATCGGGTTTCCAAAAAAGGATGGAAGATTACATGCGTCAGCAACAATCGACAAGCCCAACGACTAAAAAGAAATAAAAGTCAGGGAAAACTGCATAAATAAATAATAGGTAAATTTGTATTAATCATGCAAAGTCAAATTTTGAACGATCAAAACGGAAAGTCAAAAAATCTGTTGAGACAACATCATTTAAAAATCACTACTCCTAGATTGAGTGTGCTATCTATTATTTCAAAAAAAGAAACCGCGACATCTCAACCTGAATTAGAAAAGATTCTAGGTGATACAATTGATAGGGTTACCTTATATAGGGTATTAAACGTATTTGAGGAGAAAGGTATACTGCATAAAATTCATGATTTGCATGGAACTGCAACGTATGCTATATGCTCTGAAAATTGTCCGGAACATATGCATAAAGAAGAGCATGTACATTTTACATGTTCAGAATGCAATAGTATCTATTGTTTGGATGACAATATGCAAATGCCTACAATCGCAGTTCCGAAGGGCTTTCATATTGATAGCATCAGTATTAATGCAATAGGAATTTGTGATAAATGCCGAAAGAAGAAATCATCATAATTAAATCATCGAATTCATAATAAAACAAAAAGACGTTCTAAATAGAACGTCTTTTTGTTTTTCGATAATCGTCCCACTTCTAGTACTCATCTTCGTTAAAAAAGAAATCGTCTTTAGTAGGATAGTCCGGCCAAATCTCTTCGATATTTTCATAGGGTTCTCCATCATCTTCTAGTGCCTGTAAGTTTTCTATAACTTCAACAGGAGCACCTGAGCGGATTCCATAATCTATTAATTCGTCTTTAGTCGCCGGCCAAGGCGCATCTTCTAAGTGTGATGCCAGCTCTAATGTCCAGTACATAGTTATTTATTTAACGTTCAATTTTCCGCAAAAATATAATAATTATTGATATAAAAAAATTTATTCTCAAATAATTGTTAAAAACGGGGAATCCAAATATTTTCTTCACTTTTAGTGTCTAATGATACCTTTCTTCCAAGCACAAAAAGATAATCACTTAAACGATTTAAATAGATCAAAACCTTCTCGTCAACATAGGATTCTTCGGATAGGTGTACGGAAATGCGTTCCGCCCTTCTACACACACATCTTGCCAGGTGGCAACTCGCAACAGGTAATTCACCACCAGGTAATATAAAGTGCTTTAACGGCGGTAATACTTCGTTCATTTTATCGATCTCCTTTTCTAATAGTACAATATCAGATTCGTGCAAATCTGGTATCTTCATTTTTGATCGTTCAGGATCTGAGGCTAAAGATGAACCAATGGTGAACAAACGATCTTGAATTTCTTTTAGTACTTTTTTTTGTTCTTCATCAATATCTTGGCTCCGAATTAAGCCAATATAAGAATTCAGCTCATCAACAGTCCCATAGCTTTCAATTCTTAAATGATGTTTCGCAACTCGCGTACCTCCTATTAGTGAGGTTTGCCCTTTATCGCCTTTTTTTGTGTAGATTTTCATATTAATTTCTTTTAGCTCATTCAATATATTTATAAAACAAAAAAGCGCTTTTACCCACAAAGATAAAAGCGCTTCAATATAGTACTCTAAACTTAATATACTTTTACCATGTAAACAAAGTCTTGTATTTTTTTGATTTGAGCGGTACGGGAAAGACCTTTTAATAGATTACTTTTATTAATTTGCATTTTCCTATCTAAAGAATCTCTTGAAATCGTTTCTATCGATTTAAGCAAATAATTGGTTTTAATTGCAAAAGCTGCGCCATCGGCTTCTTTTTGCTTACCGTTTATTACTCCTATAATATTCCCATTATCATCAAGAACAGGGCCGCCACTGTTTCCTGGATTTACAGGAATAGATACTTGGTAAGCAATGGTATCACCTCCAAAACCTGTATTTGAACTTAAATAACCTCTACCATAAACAGCTTCTTCACGAGGAAAACCAATTGTAAAAACATCTTGTCCTAAATCAGACTCTGTTTCTTTAAATGTATAGGGCAGTGGTGACGATTCTTTAAAGTTCAGGTCTTTTATTTCTAAAATAGCAATATCATAGGCCGGATCAATAAAGATAACTTCCGTTTTAAAAGACACACCCTTGTTATTTTGAACATATACTGAATCAGCACCATTAATTACATGATAATTCGTAGCAATATATCCATTTGAAGTTAATGCAAATCCTGTTCCTCCGAACGTACTTGGATTGGCTTTATTTACATTAGAACTTATATTATTAATTACTTTATTTTGAGCATTAATATTACTTGCAATACGGTTCATGTCACGTTTCAAAGCACTGTATTTACTTGAATTATCTTTTACATCACTATAAAATCCCGACATCCACAATGTAGAAAACACAATTAACAAAGCAACAGATGCTGCTATTAAAGCACTATAACCATAATTTTTCCATAGCTGAATAATACCTCGAGAGTTCGATTTTCCTTTAATTACAGGAATATTTAAGCCAGCATGAATATGTTCCAACTTTGAACGGAAGTCAATTCTATTTTGGTATTCATTTAACTTTTTCAAAAGTAAAACATGCTCATCATATTTAGCTGCTTCAAGTGGGTTCTCTTTACAATAATGTTCAAATTCCCTACGCTCCTCTTCACTCATAAGCCCTCGAATATAAGCATCAGCTTGCTCAATAAAGTTTACATCTCTTTTCATTTCAATTTGTTTTTTACCCAAAAAATAGCTTTTTTAGACGTTGTAAGCATTTATATTTTTGTGTTTTGGCATTATCTGCATTTGTATAACCAAACTTTTCACATATATCTTGCATGGATAAATTTCGTAAGTAAAAATCACTTATTATGGTTTGGCAAGGTTCACCTAATAAATGCAAGGATTTCTCCATTAATAAAAATTGGTCTTCCTTTTGTTGATATACAAATAAATCATCTTCTACTACTGCTATTTCTTCATGTTCCTGCATGTTGAAACTTACCCGATCATTCTTATTTAATCTTTTTAACCATAATCGCCTGCATACAGAATAAAGAAAGGTTTTTAATTTACTACTTAAAACGAAATTCCCACTATTTATTCGGTCATATAGAACAATTACTGCTTCTTGAAAGACATCCTTTGCGTCATCCTCATCTCCGTTATTTTGAATTATAAGCTGAAAAACCATTGGAAAATAGGTAGTGTATAAATATTCCAATTCGATAGTAGAGCCTTCTGCTATACCCTTAATGATTTCTTGATCTTCTAGTATTTCGTCTTTTATCCTGTTCACCTTTTAATACTTAAAACGAATAAAAGTAACCCATTTTTATCATTATAAAAGAAATAAATTTATAATCTGTATGTTTCGACAGCTGAATTTAAACAATAGTAAAAACCTTTAATTTTTTACTTCAACTATTAAATAAACTAAGCAACTCATTTCCAGCCAATATCAATTAAATAAAAGAAATCGTTCATTTTTTTAATTTTTTTCGAAAGTAAGAGGGTTACCTTTCTCCAATAGGAGTATTAAGAGTAAAATAAACTAGTTATTTTAAAACAACACAAAACAATTAAAAATGAAAAATTTATTCAAATTCGGTTTCTTAGGATTAGCTTTAACTTTCGCTGTAGCAGCTTGTAATAACCAACCTGCAGAATCTGATGCAGATGACGTTGATGTAATCGTTAATGAAGATACAACTGTACTTAATGATGTTGACACAACTGTTATTGATTCAGCTGATATCGATACTAACGTTGTAAATTAATTTTAATTACAATAGTAAAAAACCTGTGCGTTTCCGCACAGGTTTTTTTGTTTAATAAATTTCAATAGCTGTTTTTCATGAAGAATTGTTAAGCTCCTTTCCTTTAATTACCTTGCAAATCTTACCTTTGCAATCTTAAAAGATAATTCATGACACTTTCACCTCTTTCTGCTATTTCGCCTATAGATGGCCGTTATCATAACTCAACTCAAATTTTAACCAATTATTTTTCTGAATTTGCTCTTATTCGTTTTAGGGTTTATATCGAAGTTGAATATTTTATCGCATTATGTGATGCCAATATCCCACAACTGCCAAAACTTGAAACAGGTATAAAAAAAGAATTGCTAAAGGTTGCAGAGAGTTTCACAAAAGAGGATGCTGAGCACATCAAGGAGATTGAAAAAACCACTAACCATGATGTTAAGGCGGTTGAGTATTTCATTAAAGAAAAATTTGATCTTCTTGGCCTCCAAGATCTAAAAGAATTTATTCATTTTGGATTAACCTCTCAAGATATCAATAATACTGCTATTCCATATTCTTGGAAAAAGGCTCTTACGGAAGTTTATCTGCCAGAAATGAGTTCATTAATCAATAAACTCACTGGTTTAGCAAGTGATTGGAAAGATATAGCCTTATTAGCAAGAACCCATGGTCAGCCGGCTTCCCCAACTCGTTTAGGTAAAGAAATACTAGTTTTTTGTGAACGTTTAGAAAATCAAATTAAACAGGTAAATCAAGTACCATTTTCTGCCAAATTTGGAGGCGCCACTGGTAATTTTAATGCACATCACCTTGCCTATCCTCATATAAACTGGGTTAATTTTGGAAACAGGTTTGTAAATGAGCAATTGGGACTTTTTCGTTCACAATATACTACTCAAATTGAACATTATGATAATTTTGCGGCACATTGTGATGGTCTAAAACGGATCAATAATATTCTTATTGATTTTTGTAGAGATGTGTGGACTTATATTTCAATGGATTATTTTAAACAGGAAATTATAGCCGGGCAAATAGGATCTTCAGCAATGCCGCATAAAGTAAATCCAATTGATTTTGAAAATGCTGAAGGTAATTTAGGTATTGCAAATGCTCTCTTTGAACATTTAGCTGCTAAGCTCCCTATATCCCGATTGCAACGTGACCTTACCGATTCTACTGTTTTACGCAATATCGGCGTGCCTTTAGCTCATACATTAATTGCTTTAAAGTCAATGATGCGCGGATTAAACAAATTGATTATTAATGAAGCAGCTATACGTGCCGATTTAGAAAACAATTGGGCCGTTGTTGCAGAAGGAATCCAAACTATTCTTCGTAGAGAGGGTTATCCAAAGCCCTATGAAGCTTTAAAGGATTTAACAAGAACTAATGAAAAGATAAATGAAAAAACCATTGCTGATTTTATAGAAAACTTAGACATATCAGATTCTATAAAGAAAGAAATAAAATCAATTACTCCATGGAACTATACCGGAATATAGCATTATCTAACTCCAATAGCTTCATAAACAAATCCAATTTCTTTAAGCTGTTTAGCATCTAATAAATTTCTCCCATCAAAGATAAAGGCGGGCTTTTTCATACTATCAAAAATTCTTTGCCAATCATAGATTTTAAATTCATCCCACTCAGTTAAAATTGCAATGGCATACGCATTTTTACAGGCTTCATATGGGTCTGAGGTAACCGCTATTAAATTTTGATTTTCTTCGGTTGAACGTGTATTTAAACAATCCAAATCAAGGTGAATTTGTTGATCACTCACTTTTGGATCGTAAACCATAATTTCAGCTTGTTCATTAAGTAATGTATCAGCAACATGAATGGCAGCTGATTCACGAGTATCATTTGTATCCTTTTTAAATGCCCATCCAAGAAAAGCGATTTTCTTTCCAGAAACCGTATTATAAAGTGTTTTAACAATGTTGTGGGCAAAACGGGTCTTTTGGTGATCATTCATTATAATTACCTGCTCCCAATAATCTGCTACTTCATTTAAACCATAAGTTTTTGCTATATAAACCAGGTTTAAAATATCCTTCTGAAAACAAGAACCTCCAAAACCAACAGAAGCTTGTAGGAACTTATTGCCGATCCGGCTATCCATTCCTATTGACCTTGCAACCTCAGTTACATTAGCACCGGTTGCTTCGCATAATTCAGAAATTGCATTAATGGAAGATACACGTTGAGCTAAAAATGCATTTGCTGTTAATTTCGATAATTCTGATGACCAAACATTTGTTGTTAAAATTCTTTCGAGCGGTATCCAGGCGGCATAAACGTCAACCAATGCTTGTATGGCTTCTTGACCCTCCAAACTTGAATCTCCACCAATAAGTACCCGATCTGGATTTTCCAGGTCTTTTACAGCTGTTCCTTCAGCTAGAAATTCAGGATTAGAAAGTATCTGGTATTGAACACCATTTCCTGTATGATCTAATATACTCTTAATAGTTTGTGCGGTTCGCACAGGCAAAGTTGATTTCTCGATTACTATCTTATTATTTTTCGCTACCCTTGCTATTTGTCGTGCGCATAGTTCTATATATTTCAAATCAGATGCCATCCCCTTCCCTTTACCGTAAGTTTTAGTAGGAGTATTTACAGATATAAATATCATTTCCGCTTCGTCAATCGCCTTATCTACTTCTGTTGAAAAAAATAAATTCTTATTTCTAGCACGAGCTATTATATCGCTTAAACCAGGTTCATAAATTGGAATATTCTGCACATCAGGGTCGTTCCATGCTGCTATACGTTCAACGTTCATATCAACAACTGTAACTTTGATTTGTGGGTTGTTTTTAGCTATAACAGCCATTGTAGGTCCACCGACATAACCCGCACCAATGCAACAAATATTTTTAATCTTCATGTTTGTTTTAGTATTCTTGAGTCAAAAAAAATAATTTTTAAATATTCTATTTATAATAATTAATGCAAACTAAAATAAAGACTAGTTGTAAACATTCTAAATAAAAATATTCTAGCTATTATTTCATTATAAATCATGACAGATTTATAATGAAATGATATATTTGCAGTCCTTTCATACTGACCCGGGTGGCGAAATTGGTAGACGCACCATCTTGAGGGGGTGGCGCCTTACGGGCGTGGCAGTTCGAATCTGCTCCCGGGTACATTAATCTTTTAAGTTGCTTATATAGCTGAACTGTTTTTTAAAGTAAATGCTTTATAGTTATTTGCATTGCCAAATATAAAGCATCTTAAATTTGTTCATATACTTAACTATGGTTATTCTGTTACTATTTTCCTGCTTACCCTAACATACCCATTGGAAAATTAAAAATAGCATTTACAACCGGCTTTACTTGATTTAATTTTTATATTATTTAATGCTTAAATTTTGCCGACAATTACACGGATCATTTGATCAAAATCAAGATATTTATTTGCTAAAACCAATAAATCTTCAGCAGTTACATCCTTTACCTGCTGGGTATAATAATCGTAATAATCAAGCGTTAAACCTGAAAAATAAGCTTGCTTGAATTTATCAGTATGTGAAAAAACATTTTCTAAGCTGCCAAGCATAGAACCCAGTAAATAATTTTTAACTAAGAGTAATTCTTCCTCTGATATTTTTTCAGTCTTTAATCGGTTTATTTCAAATTCAATTTCTTTTAACGTATCGGCGCAAACGGCAGTTCCTACTTCAGATGATATTGTAAAAAAGCCTGCATACTTCATTGACGCTAAACCAGAGCCTATACCATACGTATATCCTTTATCTTCTCGGATATTCATCATTAATCGAGAGCCAAAGTAACCTCCTAATGTTGCATTTAACACTTGAAAGGTGGGAAAATCTGCATGAGAACGTTGAATACTCAGTTGTCCAATACGAATTGCAGATTGCAATGCTTTTTCTTTCTCTATTAAAATTTGCTGTGGAGGTAAGGTTTTAAAAACCGGGATTGTAACCTTAGATTTTACTGATTTATTAATCCATTGATCCTCTATGCAATTATTTATATAATTTAACGTAGTAGATGAAATATTACCTGAAACAAAAAGTGTGCAATTAGCTGGAATAATTTGCTCTTTAAAAAGCGACTGCAAATCATCTTGATTTAACTGATCAAAATCATTTGCCTCTTGAATATAGCCATAACTACTTTTACCAAAAAGAGCATTATTAAATTGACGCCTGGCTATATAATCATTTTTTTCGAGAGATATTTTCAGTGCCTGTTTTGAATTTCGTTTATAAGTATCTATTTCTTGCTGAGGAAAAATGGCATCATTCAATATTTCGATAATGAAAGGCAATAACTTATCTAAGTACTTTGTTAAAGTAATTAAATTTAATGATGTATGATCATAGCTATATTCTGGAAAAAGATAAGCACCATAAAAATCAATTTTCTCAGCAATCTGTGCACTTGAATATTTAGATGTTCCTTCCAATAGCATGGCACTAAGGGCTGAATTAATAATGGGTTTAGTCGGTTGAAAATCTGCATTTTCAAAAACCCATTGCATACGTACAAGGTCTTCTTCCCCAGCACTAAATACAAACAGCTTTACTCCGTTAGTGAGCTCTATTGAATCAGGGTTTATTATATTAATGTTTTCAATTGGGTGAAAAGCGGGAGGATTAATTCTATTAAGCATGAGCTTGGGATAAGTAAATTAAGGTTGACGAATTTTCTTTTCTAAATAGATCAGCACTAAAGTTCTTAATATCTTCTAAGGATATAGTTAAATACTTTTCGGTTTCGGTATTTATCTGTTCTGCATCACCTAATAATTCAAAATATGCGAGGTTCATGGCTTTGTTCAGGATAGACATTTCTGAAAAAACCATAGTTGATTCTATTTTATTTTTAACTTTTTCCAATTCATAATCTAATACAAAGTCAGTTTTCATTTTTTCCAGCTCATCCCAAATTGCTTCTTCAGCGGTTTCCATAGAAATCTCCGGAAGGGGTTTTCCCTCAACAACAAATAAACCAGCATCGATACTTCCAGTAACATACGCATTGATTTCACTGAATATTTTTTGTTCTTTTAATAACCGCCGATATAGGCGGGATGACTGCCCTTGAGATAACAAATCGGAAATCAAATCAGCGGAATAATATCGATCATCAGTACGAGAATGCATATGAAAAGCAATATATATGCTGTTGGTTGGCACATCGGCATATACCGTTTCTCTCCTGGCTTCTTGCTGCTCCGGTTCAATAGGAAGGTTGCGTTGATAACTTTCACCTGAAGGGATTGGTTCAAACCATTTTTCCGCTAATAATTTAATTTCATCAGTTTTCACATCTCCAGCTACCACCAATATGGCGTTTTGAGGATTATAATGCTTTTTAAAGAAGGCCTTAACATCTTCAATTTTAGCATTTTCTATGTGAGAAAGCTCTTTCCCTATTGTTGCCCAACGATAAGGGTGTTTTTTATAGGCTAAGGGTCGTAATTTGAGCCAAACATCACCATATGGCTGGTTTAAATAGCGTTGTTTAAATTCCTCACACACTACATTCCGTTGAACTTCCAAACTTTTTTCGCCGAATGCCAAGCTTAACATGCGATCGCTTTCTAACCAAAAAGCAGTTTCAATATTAACCGCTGGCAAGGTGATGTAATAGTTTGTAATATCATTACTTGTAAAAGCATTATTTTCGCCACCTACCAACTGCAAAGGCTTATCATATTGAGGAATATTAAGAGATCCGCCAAACATAAGGTGCTCAAATAAATGGGCAAAACCAGTTTGCTCAGGATCTTCGTCCCTTGCACCAACGTCATAGAGAATATTTACTACCGCCATCGGCGTTTCGGGAGCTTCATGTACTAAAACTCTTAAACCGTTTTTTAATATAAATCGATTATATTTTACCATTTTGTATTTTCTTATCTTTTGATGTGGGACAAATTTAATTAAATAAGGAAAGTATAACGACAATTTGAGAAAATGCCGCTATTAAGTTTTAACAAAAAATGCATCTCCAAAATTCAAAAGAAATAATTCTTTAGTTGCTCGTGTGCAGGCCGTATAGAGCCACCTTATAAACTCGGTATTCAACATCTCTTCAGTAAGGAAACCTTGATCTATAAAAACTGCATCCCATTGCCCTCCCTGAGCTTTATGACAAGTAACTGCCATGGCAAACTTAATTTGTAGGGCATTATAATATGGATCTTGTTTTAGTGCTTGAATCCTATCGTACTTTGTGGATAAGTGTATATAATCTTCCATGACAGCTTCAAACAATCGCTGTTGATCTTTCTTAGATAAATTTGGGCTGTCAACGTAAAGTGTGTCTAGTAAAACCCTGCAATTTAATGGCTCACTATTACCCATATCCATAAATTCGAGAGTAACATCAGCAAAACGAAAGCCAAATTGCTCGTGTACATTACTCACTCTTCGAACCTTAGCCATATCACCATTGGCTATAAAGCTTGATCCTCCTTCCTCATTTGACCAAAAATAATTATTCCGAACCACCATAATATAATCTCCACCTGTTAATTCTTCTTCCCGAAAAAGAATACGATTGCGAATATTAAGATTATATAAGTTTGCATTTTTATTGGATCGACAGATCACAATTGTATTTTCCATGCCATATTTATTATATGCATATTCTAAGCCTTCAATTAGGCGCTCTCCAGTCATTCTGTAAATATCCTTAAATGGCTTTATATGAAATTGAGGATAAGGGTATTTTTCTTGTTCATTGGAATTATGAAATATCAGATTTCGAATGATAGTTGCGTTATAAAGTATTCCCGATGTATTTTTTTGTCGGACTACCTCTGTTAATTCTATAGAGAAGACCACAAGGTTAAAAAGTATATTTAAAGTTTTTGGAGATAGGGCGGGACTCTCAATTAAGCCTACAGGAGGAAGTTGAGCGACATCGCCTACAAGCATCAATCGACAATTTTCTCCATTAAAAACGTACTTAATCAAATCTTCAAGCAAACTTTGACTAGAAAATGAGATTCTCTCATTTGAAATCATGGAAGCCTCATCAACAATAAAAATTGTATTGGTGTGTTTATTTTCGGCAAGAACGAAATCCATATCTGGTGTACCTGCAATCTTTTTACGATATATTTTTTTATGAATTGTTAAAGCTTTTTTATTTGAATAAGATGTGATGACCTTTGCTGCACGACCCGTTGGCGCCAATAAAACGGTTCTCATCTTTATTTGTGGTAGTGCTTTTACAAGGGTACTTATTATAGTTGTTTTTCCAGTTCCTGCATATCCCTTCAGCATAAAACATGAAAAGTCTTCTTTAGAATTTAAAAATTCAGAAAAGACTTCAAATGCATCATGCTGATGCTTAGTTGGGTTATTTGGAAAATATTGCTCAAAAAACTCTGCTTTAATCACATCCAAAGTTATAAAAAGGTTTGCCAAATCGATTGTAAAACCTATTTTTGTTGAGAATGAAAACTCACTCGGGATTATTAGAAGCTGCGGAAATATACGTTAAAGAAAACAGCTTAAAATGTAAATTATTTATTCATCCAAAAACGCATCTATCACAGATCGCTGTTACTGATGCGCAAAACAATATTTGCCTGATACAAGAAAAGCCAACAGAGGAGTTTTTAAAAGGAAAGGCAGGTATTTTAAATTTGCGGTTTTTGAAAACCTATTTGGTTGTCCCTTCTACGAAAGT
>Ga0160445_100370_pt1 | contig 25321 bp, 21 predicted proteins | sample HID1972M_E1MG_FD_108215 | JGI IMG/M metagenome (GOLD analysis project Ga0160445, IMG submission 108215) | Enriched pill bug-associated microbial communities from UW Madison campus, WI, USA - HID1972M_E1 MG | ecosystem: Host-associated > Arthropoda: Insects > Digestive system > Unclassified ... | reverse complement strand
CATTTAAGGATTTATCAGAATGGGTTAATGTTACATCGTGTCTAGTTTTTTCGTCATTGACAACGATATTGGCCTTATAGGAATCGAATCCCATAAAACGTACCTCTAACGGCCAGTTTCCAATGCGAATATCCTCCAAATGATAGTATCCTATATTGTCCGTTTTTACACTGATGTTTAGCTTAGGGATAGCAACGGTTGCCGCTTCAATGCTTTTCCCTTCGGAATCAGTAACCTTACCCATTATTTGACCGGATTGTGCTATTACATGCTGACCTAATAATGCGAGCCAGCAAGCCAGAATGGCTGCTTTAAATTTTCTCATGATAAATTTGTCTTACTTTTTTATAGTTCGGATTGATTGTTTGAGCCGCAAAAGTAATAAAGTTAGTGTATACTAACAAAATTAATTAGAGTAATTTGTTTATTTCTTAGAATAAGCGAATGGATATTATTGAATTTGCAGCACGAACTCAAAGGTGGATGGTATTCATGCTTTGTGCTAGGTTAATTAAAGGATCGGATACACTTACCTTCCTTCCATCCAGCGGCGCATATAATTCCAGGCTGGATTTTAGTAAGGAATCTTTTGCTAGATACTTGATTTCGTCTGGATTCATAGCCGACCGATAGAATAGCCAGTTTTTATAAGCCAGTTTTTGGGGAATGTTGGTTCCCCCGATCTTAACACCAGTAGTTACAAGCTTTTCTCCTATTATTCCTTGTAAGATACTATCGCCATAAAGCATGGTAACACCTTTAGCGTAATAATGTGTGACGATAACTTTGTGCCATCTATCATCTTTAACATTACTGGTTCCGGTGATGACACCCGACTTGGCCGATAAATAAACAAGCTGCTCATCAATACGCTCACCAGCTCCTTCCCCATATGGAACAGAAGAACCAAAATAAACAATCTTTAAATGATTGCTATCTAAGGCTGCAAACTGTTGTGGATCTTGCCCTTTTGCACCAAACGAAAGGAAAGCTGTTAAGATGCAAATTATTACCTTTTTAAAATCAATATATTACATTTGTTCGTGTAATTATAACATTATTCCAACCATTGAACCAAACCATTATATGTTTCTGGTTCTTGTTCCTCCTTTGCAATTACCATATGTACATTTTGAGTATTCTTCCCTTCTTCAATAGTATACTGCTGTCCGTCAGCAGGAATAATATACATGGTAAAATAGCCACCCCAGGTTCCTGCGCCTCCTGCAAATTGCTGTATGCCGACAAGTAAATATTTGCTATCTGGTGAAAAAGTAGGTGCACCTTCTTCTGTTGCACTATGGGTTATCTGTTTCAAATTATTCCCTTCTGCATTCATCATCCAGAGGTGTTGCCCTCCTTTAAAAACGATCTTTTGACCGTCCGGGCTTACTGCTAAAGAGCTCCATTTAACAAAGTCCAACTTTTTGATTTCCTGGATTTCATCAAAGGGTACTGAAGATCGGTAAATCGCTTGCTCTGTTCCCAGTAACACGCTTCCATCAGGCATCCATACCGCATCGGTAATTTTCTGCCCATTTATTTCGTTCAAAATATAGGCCTTCTTTGCCGAAATCTCAATTACAATGACCTTTTCGGGTAATAGGGATTGCGCTAGCATGTATTTTTCATCAACAGATAACTGTGGATGTACAAATCCGGAATGGTTACCTTTGTCTACTTTTATTTCTGTAATTAATGAGCCGTCAGGCAGGTTTATAATCTTCAAAGATTCGTTATCAGGATCACCTTGTATGTCTGATAGAACCAAAATCTTATTCTGGCTTTTATTCACAAAGAAACCGTTTTGTTTTACATCCGTTGGAAGCAGCAAGCTTTTTTCTCCAGTACCTATATTTAATTTTAAGGTTCCTTCATCAGCCCATTTATAGTACAGGGTTCCCTGGTGTTTGTGACCTTCGGTTCCTTCAGGAGCATCGTTGTTTTTAGAGCATCCTGTTGTTCCTGCCAGGAGTAAGCATATCCCAACAAAAGTATGTAGTGTTTTCTTCATCATATCTCTATTGATTTACAAAGCATATAATCAACAATCAAACCAATTTTGGTATTATACCAAGATGTGTTAGCGTGGTATTAAAATCTGCTTAGGAAAGATAAATAATAAAATATGATTATCTTCAATATCTCATTACTTATAGTAACCTGACTATTAAAAATTGTTTAAATAAAGTATGACCTTAACTGAAATATCCAATATACGATTATACAACCAACTCATTGCAAAGTCCTCTTTTGAAAGCCCAAATCAAGTTGTTCGTTGGATGGGTGCTATGCAAGCACAAAATTATGGGATGTCAAAATGGGCAGTTGGGCTTAGACTTCAAAATTCGAACGAAAAACAAATAGAAGCTGCCATTGACAAAGGTGAAATTATCAGGACTCATTTATTAAGACCTACTTGGCATTTAGTAGCCGCAGAAGATGTGAGATGGATGATGGCATTATCTGCACCTAATATTAAAAAATTAACTCTGCCCGTTTATCGCCAGATGGAATTAGACGATACTGTATTCAAAAAAAGCAATAGCATACTTTATGAAATTCTAAATGGAGGGAATGAACTTACCCGGGAGGAAATAAGAGTTGAATTTGAAAAAGAAGGTATACGAACAAATGAGTTAAGAGTAGGACATTTGATGCTTCGTGCAGAAACCGATATGATTGTTTGCAATGGAGCAAGACGTGGCAAGCAAAATACCTATGCTTTATTTAACGAGAGAGTTCCTGAAAGCAAACCAATATTAAAAGATGAAGCATTGATAAAATTAATTACAATCTATTTTTCAAGCCATGGCCCTGCAACATTAAAAGATTTTATCTGGTGGTCAGGCTTATCTGCACTGGATGCAAAACATGCTTTGGAAATGGTTAGATCGAATTTTATTTCAGAAGTTGTTGATTTGGAAACGTATTGGTTTAGTCCATCAGGTTCATACCTAACAGAAGACACTTCCATCCATTTACTACCAGCGTTTGATGAATTTATTATAAGTTACAAAGACAGAACGGCAAGCATTAAAATGGAAAACCAAAGCAAGGCATTTACAAAAAATGGCATTTTTAATCCTGTTCTCATCTTTAAAGGACAAGTTATAGGCATTTGGAAAAAATTGGTGGATAAGAAAAAAATAATTTTGCAATATGAGTTTTTTAAACCCCTTAGTAAGTATCAACAAAAGATGCTTGCATTAGCAGAACAACGTTTTAATAAATAGTCATTTACCTGTAGCTGCTTTTTATAGCGTGAGTGATGAACCCTTGGGGATTATCAAATTACATTGTAATTATTTCATTACTTCTTTATATATTGCAGCATTTATTGATTAAAATCCTAACCAATTTATGATCAAGCCTTTCCTTCTATTTTTAATGTTTTTAAGTATTTCAATAAAACTATCCGCTCAACAAGCATTTACTGTTAAAGGTATCCTTGCAGATACCTCTTCAGAACTTTTCTTAGAAAATGGGGTTATCAATATCTTAAACGCAAAAGATTCCACATTAGTAAACTTTACTCGTGCAAAAAAAGACGGAAGCTTTCTGATTAGCAATCTTCAAGCGGGCGACTATATTTTTATGGCATCCTATCCGAAATATACCGATTTTGTAGAAAAATTTCAATTAGATTCAGTAAACACATCGTCTGATTTTGGAACAGTGAATATGCTTCTTGTATCTCAACTTCTAAAAGATGTGGTAATTACAGGGCGCAATGCCATCGTTATTAAAGGAGATACTATTGAATATGATGCCAGTAAATTTACCATTCAGCCAAATTCAAAGGTAGAGGATCTTCTTGTTCAGCTGCCAGGTATACAGATCGATAAAGATGGAAAAATTACAGCACAGGGTCAGGCCGTCAATAAGGTTCTTGTGGATGGAGAAGAATTTTTTGGAGATGACCCGACATTGGTAACGAAAAATATAAGGGGCGACATGGTTGATAAAGTTCAACTATATGATAAAAAAAGCGATCAGGCCACTTTTACAGGGATAGATGATGGAGAAAAAACCAAGACCATCAATATCCAGTTAAAAGAGGGAAGCAAAAATGGCATGTTCGGTAAAGCTGAAGCAGGAGTGGCGACAGATAAACTTTACCAGGGGCAAGCCATGTTCAATACTTTTAAAGGTTTACAAAAATTTGCTGCCTATGGAACAATTGGGAATACAGGCAAAATTGGTTTAAGCTGGCGGGACAGCGATAAGTACGCATCTTCAGATAATATAGAGATTAGCGGAAATAGCATCATGATTACAAATTATAGTTCTGATGAGCTAGATCGAGGTGAATACAATGGTCAGGGAATTCCACTTGCACATTCAGGAGGAATGCATTATGACAGTAAATGGAATAATAAGAAAGAAAGTATTAACGCGAATTATAAGATAGGATCATTAGAAGTAGATGGGAATAGAAGTACCTTCAATCAAGAAACTTTACCAACGCGGGTGATCAACAGCACCTCCGATCAGGATTTCAATAATTTTATGTTCCGTCAGAAATTGGATACCAGATATGAAATAAACATTGATTCTACTTCGACTTTAAAGGTCTCAATAGATGGGACATTAAAAAACAATCGCTCTACTGACTACTATGAATCTATGGCCTTAACTAGTGAGGATCAATTATTAAACCAGAGTTCCCGAAATAGTAATAATGAAGGGGATACCAAATCTTTTCGTGCAAGCGCTTTATGGAACAAAAAACTTCGCAAAAAAGGACGCACAATTTCAATTGGTATGGATCAAACCGTTAATAAGAATAATAGTGAAGGCTTTTTATACTCTCAAAATGAATTTTATAGCGGTCAAGGGACCTTAGATAGTACTGACATTATTGATCAGCAAAAACTTAATGATACCAATAATTCTACCTTTAATTCCAATATTGCATATACTGAACCGATAACCGAGTTCTTAACAATAGCTTTCAATTATCGTTTTAATTTAAATAACGGAAGATCAAATTTACGTTCTTACAATAGATCTGCTAACGGAGGTTATAATGACCTGGACAGTCTTTATACGAATGATTTTAGTTTAGATCAACTTATTAATCAAATCGGGACGACTTTAAATTATGATAAGAATAAAAACAATCTTAGCTTGGGATTTTCCGCTTCTGATGTTAATTTTAAGCAAATCGATAATTTTAACGACGATGTAATGGAAAGGAGCTTTGTGAATCTAAACCCAAATGCACGCTGGACCTATAAATTCTCCGCACAAAGATCCCTTCGTCTAAACTATTCTGGTAATACAACTCAGCCATCAATCAGTCAGATTCAGCCCATTAGAAGCAATGCGGATCCTTTGAATATCTCCATTGGGAATCCAGACCTTGACCCCGCATTTAGACATAATTTTAGTGGTGGATATAATTCTTACAAAGCATTATCGGGAGAATATTTAGGTGTTTCGGTAAACAGTTCGTTAATAAGCAATTCCATTATAAGTAATGTCAATACGGATAGTGTGGGGGTGCGAACTTATAAATATGAGAACCTGAAAGATCGTAACCCTCTAAATCTTTCAGGATATGTCTATTATGGAAATAAAATAAAGAGTATTAATTTAAGTGTAGGAGGTGAACTAGGATTTGGTACCAATTCTTTCTACAACATCATCAATGATGAGTTGAATAATACAAAATCCAATAACTTTAACGCCTCTCTCAATATTTCCAAATACGCAGAAAAAAAATATTCATTTTGGATGAATGCGGGGCCAACTTACACTTCAAATGAATCTTCACTCCAAAAAGAACTATCAGACAAGGGTTGGGGATTCAATGGAAATGCTTCAGCAAATGTCTTTCTTCCTGCAAAGTTTGAAGTTTTTTCTGATGCCAATTACACCTATTCTCCTGCTACCGGCACTTTTGAAGAAAACTTTCAGCGACTAATCTGGAATGGCGGATTTCGCAAAAAATTCCTTAAGAAAGACGAATTGATTGTAAGTGTCTATGCCAATGATATTTTAAATCAAAATGTAGGCTTTAATCGAAATGCTTATGATAACAGGGTAACCCAAAGCAACTATACCACGATTAAAAGATATTTTATGTTCTCATTGACATGGGAGTTTAATAAAATGGGAGGAAATCCTTAATCAAGAATTTATATGAAAATAAAAATGTTCAAATATCTATTCAGTATTTTATTAGTACTGAGTTTGATTTCAAGTTCCTTGACGAGCTTTGCACAATATGCTTATTTCATTGAAACAGGAAAAATAGAATTCGAGAAAAAGGTAAATATGTATGCGAAACTAAAAAGCAGGGTTAAAGATGATAATGCATTTATGCAAAAGATCTATGATGAATACCGTCGTACGCAACCACAGTTTAACACCAGTAAAAGTACGCTTAGTTTTTCGAAAGATAAGAGCATCTATCAATTCTTGGAAGAAGATAAGGCAGCATCAGGCTTTTTTGGAAGCGAACCGTGGCTTATGGTAAAAAACGAAGTACATCATAATTTTAATACAGATAGTGTTATTTCAATCAAAAAAGTTTACGGAGAAGATTACATAGTTAAAGACAAGAAACGAGAAGTTCTTTGGAAAATAACAAATGAAATGCGTGAAATTGCAGGGTATCAATGTCGAAGAGCAAATGGTTTAATTCTAGATTCTGTATATGTGGTTGCATTTTTTTCTGAAGAAATATTACCTTCAGGAGGCCCTGAATCTTTTTCAGGTTTACCTGGGATGATACTTGGTATTGCACTCCCTCATGAAAATGTGACTTGGTTTGCAACTAAGGTAGAACCTAACAATCAATCGTCAAGCTCTGTTATCAAACCGCCTAAAAAAGCTAAGCAAGTTACGGGAAAAGAATATGAAGCAGACCTTAAAAAAAGCATGAAAGGTTGGGGTGAATGGGGGTATGATGCTTTAAAGGCTTTTTTATTATAAAATGACATGAAAGAATATGCATCAAAGGCTTAGTGTTATTGTCCAAATAGCAATGATTTGGTGCATTTGTTATTAATTTGATAGTTATACCGAAGATTAATTGCAAATTATTATATTTGCCATTATTTTAACTTTATTGAAGTATACCAAATATGGCAGCATTAAAAGGAAAAGTAGCTGATCTTTTTCCAGCTCTGGATGAAATCCCACCAGAAATAAGATTGGATGGGCCAATACATCAAAGACGAATATTAATCAATGGAGAATTGGTTGAATGGAATGGTCCTACTCATATGGTTCTGTCCCCCATATTCATTAAAAAAGGACAAGAAGTTAACAAAGATGATCAATTTGTAATCGGTAGCTATCCGTTAGGTACGGTAAAAGAAGCTGAGCAAGCTCTTCAAGCTGCATTACAGGCTTATGATTCAGGTAGAGGGCAATGGCCAGCGATGTCTGTTTACGAAAGAATTATTTGTCTTGAAGATTTCATCGATAAAATGATCCAGAAGAAATCTGAGATCGTAAAATTAATTCTGTGGGAAATAGGAAAAAGTACATCAGATGCTGAAAAAGAATTTGATCGAACAGTTGAATATATCCATGAGACCATTAAAGCGGTTAAAAGACTTAATAACAGCGCTAAATTTACAGTTCAGCAAAACTTCATTGGTCAAACCAGAAAAGTTCCGCATGGAGTAGTGCTTTGCATGGGGCCATTTAATTATCCGCTCAATGAAACATTTACTACATTGATCCCAGCTTTAATAATGGGAAATACCATCTTGTTCAAGCCACCTAAACATGGAACTCTTTTGTTTGAACCCTTATTGGAAGCCTTCGCTGAAGCTTTCCCTAAAGGAGTGGTTAACACGGTTTATGGAAGAGGACGTGATATTGTACCTGCATTAATGCAATCCGGACAAGTTGATGTACTAGCGTTAATAGGCTCTAGCAAAGTAGCTGACAGTCTGAAAAAAATGCATCCTAAATCCAATCGTCTTAAATCTATATTGGGCTTGGACGCCAAGAATGCAGCTATTATAATGAGTGATGCTGATCTTGAATTAGCAGTAAAGGAATCTGTGGCCGGAGCGCTTTCGTTTAATGGCCAGCGTTGTACTGCTTTAAAAATATTATTTGTACATACTTCAATTGTAGACCGCTTTAATCAAAGGTTAGTTGAAGAAGTGGAAAAATTAATTGTTGGAATGCCTTGGACTAAAGGTGTAACGATTACTCCATTGGCCGAGCCTGGAAAACCAGCTTATCTGCAAGAATGCATAGACGATGCATTGAATCAAAATGCTACAATCCTTAATGCTGAACTAGGTGGTGGTTCTATTGACTTATCGTTGGTAAAGCCTGCCGTTTTATATCCAGTAACTAAGGATATGAAGATCTATCGTGAAGAACAATTTGGACCTGTCATTCCTGTGGTGCCTTTTGAAGATACAAGTATACCTGTTGATTATATTATTGGTTCACCATACGGACAGCAGGTCAGTATATTCAGCAACGATCCGGATGCTCTTGGCTATTTGATCGACACCCTGGCCGGTCAGGTAGGTAGGATAAACATCAATTCGCAATGCCAAAGAAGTCCGGATACTTTTCCTTTTAATGGAAGAAAAGACTCTGCTCAAGGGACTTTATCTGTAGATGAAGCTTTAAATGCTTTCTCGGTGGATTCCGTTGTAGCAACAAAACAAAATTCTATAAATGAAAAATTGTTAGAAAGTATCCTTTCGGGCAATAATTCTAGTAGACTTAATAATAAAATAATATTTTAATAACGATTACAAGTATGTTATTCGAATAGATTAAAGTATACCTTATCATAGCCTATAAAATTAGCTTAACATCGTTAATTTTATAGGCTATTTGAATGAATTATTCTTACAGATTTTAATTTGTTCTTTATTGAAATAAATAATATTAGTGAAAGGAATAATTAAAAATTCTACTAATAAAGAAAATATTTTTAAACAAAACTTATACCCTAATGTTGCTTTTTTAGAACAACCTCATTTAGGAGATTGAATGATCACAGATTCTCTTATCACTAGGTTTGTAAATTAAAGCATTATGAAAAAAATACTTTTAAGCTTAATAGCCACCTTAGCATTCACTTTCACTGTGAATACTTTAAGTGCTCAAGAAAGAAATCCAATGAAACGGGATACGGCAAAACAAGATACTCCTAAACGTGATAAAATACTTGTTTCTCCTGGCTCTGACACCTCAATTACTGATACGATAAAGAGACAAACGCCAATAACACCCAGAGAGCCAAGTCCTCCGAACCCAACAATACCGATGACGCCAAGAAATCCAACGGAACCAATGGTTCGATAACAGAGCGTTCGCTAACAAATTATACTTCCTTTGGAATTTCCATTTCTTTTAAATAATTTTTAATAGCAGATGAATGAGCAAATTTCAATACTTCGTTTATTCGCTCCTTATAATCATATTGTAAATCTTCATGAAGCTTGTTATAAGTGGTAAAAATATTCTTTATGCGACCAGTGACGTACCGCAAAAGTTTTTCATTAGCATAGTTTTCATATTCAAAAACTCTACCTGCGTAGCTAAAAATTTCAGAAAGAATATATAAACGAAACTCAACCTCTCCAGGCTTATCCTTTGTAATCAAGCAATGTTCATTAACAAAACCACTCATTGATCTTAAATCTAATAATAATTCGCGGGGATTGTAATATTCACTCTTTTTGCCTTGATTTCTGATTTTATTAATTTCAGAATTGATATGTTTTAATGTTTTTGCCCGTCTTTCTTCAAGATCATCTTCGTCTTCTAATAATTGAAAATGTAATTGATTGATCAATGTTTTGTCTTTTCTTATCAAGCGCATCAATAACTTCTCCTTTTCCCTTTCAGGAAGGGCAAGAATAGCTGATTTTAATTCGGGACTTATTTTTACTAACATTTTTATTATTAAGCTTATCAATGGCTATTGCCAGCTGGGTCATCGGTTATTATTCAAAAATTATATTGATGACTTCGAATACAGGAGAAAATAATTATAATGCCGCTAATATACACGTATTGTTTTAAAAGGCTTCCCCTAAGCTTACCGAAATTCCGGAATAGCCTTTGCTAAAACCATAATCGATTGCAATATTGGTATTGGAGCCCTTGTTGAATTTTACACGCAAACCAGCACCAAGAGCAGGGTTAATACGTTCAAATTTACTGTTTTCTTCGGTTACAGAATTAATGCTGGCAAAGGCTACGAATCCAAACAAGCCATTTGATGTGATATCCCTACGATATTCACTTTCAAGGTAAATTAGGCTTCTTCCCCGGTAGCGGTTCTGCTCAATTCCTCTTCCTGATCTATTGGATGGATCCATTCCAATGCTTGGCAAATTCAAATAAGGTACATTACTATCCAATACAGTCCAAAAATAGGACCATATAGCTAGTACATTTTGTTGATGGGGTCTTGAAGATAAGGGAATATATTTGCGGACATCGGCATAAATAGATCGCCAAGTTGAATTGCTACCTAAGTAGGTGGGATTTATCCGATAAATTAAATTGGCATAGGCACCTGGAATAGGATTAAACTCATTATTGCGGGTATCGTATAGCATATTTAAAGTTATACCCGAAGAAAAGGAATTTACTCCTGCTGTCGTTCCATACTTATAACCAGTAAAAGGTTGCAATCCGGGCTCATCCGTATGAATATTTATAAAATAATCAAGATTATAGCCAATACCCGCATAGAAATAAGATTTAATGCGTTTTAATGCACTTTGATAGAAGCGAATGTACTTATAATCAACCATTATTTTTTCGTTTGAGGGCTGACCGCTTCCTAAACCCCAAGTGAATTGAGGGTAAACCATAAATCGTGTATCACCTCGAATATTCCAGGAATTATCGTCGAGCCATATATTGGTCCGCAGTGGAAGACCAAAACGGCTCTTGAAATTCCAATAAGGCGTAAAGGTTGCAGAGGAAAGGAAAGTGTTATCTCGATCGCCCAAATAAAATCCGGCTGTAGTAGAAGTAATTAACGCATTGCCTCCTCCGGGAATTTCTGCAGATGTGGGCAGTATGGAAAAATAGACTTTCTTGTTTTTTTCCTCTTCCAGCGTTTTTGGTTTGATTTTAAGAATAGACTTGCCGATATCAATGAGGTCCTTTTGTTGAGACGTATCACGTACAATGTTATTTTCAGAAATGGCATTACTCGCATTCTGAGAATACGTAATGAATGGAAATAGTGTAAATAGAAATAATAGTAAACTCTTTTCCAAGGCTTGCCTTTTTGTTTACTAATATAAAACAACAAAGGCTAATTGCAAAAAAATAAATTAGGAGTTTTCTTATCTTTAACCCGTATGGATTCAACTGCTCTTATTCTTCAAAATATTTCTGTCCATATTAATTTGGATGAAAATGAAAAGGAATTTTTTGTTTCTCTTCTGGAGCCTCTAACATTAAAGAGAAAACAATTGCTTTTAGAGCAGGGAGATATTTGCAGACATTCTACATTTGTGAACTCAGGATGCTTAAGAGGGTATATGTATGACAGGAATGCCATGGAACATGTGGTAAGCTTTGCACCACAAGGTTGGTGGATAGGTGATATGTATAGTTTGATTTCCCAAAAACCAGGAATCCAGAACATTGAAGCAATCGAGGAGACGAAGATTTTACGACTTTCCAAGGAAAACCAGGAACTGCTTTATAAGGAAGTTCCCAAATTTGAACGTTTTTTTCGTATTTTAATTGAAAACTCTTTGGTGGCCTATCAGCAACGATTAATTGATAATTTAAGCCTTACAGCTGAAGAACGCTATTTGAAACTTAGTAAGCAGCTACCTTTCTTAATGAACAGATTACCATTAAACCAAATTGCTTCCTATATAGGAGTAACACCTCAATATTTTAGTAAAATGCGGAAAAGAATGGTGATGCAATAAGCTTGTGACTGCATTTCTTAACTTAGGTTAAGTTTATCCGAATTGGTTAGCCTTACCTTTGTCATAACAAAAAAAGGAAATTATGGCACAATCAATCTTACATTTAGCTGATTCAAGAGGAAAAGCAAATCATGGATGGCTTAAATCGGCCCACACTTTTAGCTTTGGTTCCCATCATGATCCGGAAAGAATTCATTTTGGTGCATTAAGAGTATTAAACGATGATCATATCGCGGGAGGCAGGGGTTTTGGTGAGCACCCGCACGACAATATGGAAATAATTTCCATTCCTTTAAGTGGAGAGTTGAAACATAAAGACAGCATGGGAAATGAGGCGGTTATTCGATCAGGGGAGATTCAGGTAATGAGTGCTGGTACCGGTATCTATCATATGGAGTTTAATAATCATCAAGATATCCCGACTGAGCTTCTGCAGATCTGGGTTTTCCCTAACAAACGGAATGTTGAACCTAGATATGACCAAACCAGCATTTCATATAAAGAGAATCCAAATGTATTTGAACAGATATTATCACCCAATCCTAAGGATGCAGGTGTCTGGATCCATCAAAATGCCTGGTTTCATATTGGAGCTTTTGAACACGGGAAAAGTATCAGGTATGCATTAAAAGCTGCTGGAAACGGTGTTTATGTGTTTATTATTAAAGGAAGTGTCTCGATAAACGGACAATCTTTGAATGAAAGAGATGGTTACGGCATTTGGGATACAGATAGCTTTGAAATTACTGCAGAAAAAGATGTCGAAATATTATTGATGGAAGTTCCAATGAATATTTAATTAAATGGCTATGAAGAAGATTGAAATTTTAGCAGTGGGAGCCCATGAAGAAATTATGAAAACAGTGCTGCGTTTAATAAATGCCAATGAAAACTGGAATGCGAGCGGTGCGAGAAGTGAGGAAGATGCAATTGATCTTTTTAAACGAAAGGCATTTGATTTAGTTTTACTTGGAGCCGGTATACCAGATGAGGAAAAATTACGAGAAAAATTGCAATATTTGAGGCCTGATGTAATATGTGTCGATCATTACGGTGGTGGGAGCGGCTTATTAAAATGCGAAATTATTCAAGGCCTCGCAAAAAGAGAATTAATATAAAAATTAAACATAAACAATAGAAACAATTATCATGAAAAAAATCACATTATTTTTAGCATTCTTATTGGTAACGGCAAGCGTATTTGCTCAAACTACATGGACAGCAGATCCATTTCATTCAAGACTAGGATTTACAGTAACGCATTTAGGAATTGCAGATGTTCCCGGACATTTTGATAAATACGATGTAAACATCACATCTTCCAAAGAAGATTTTAGTGATGCGGTCATTGAACTAACTGTTCAAACTAATTCTGTGAATACACGTGTTGAGCCAAGGGATACTCACTTAAAAAGTGCTGACTTTTTTGATATAGAAAAATATCCTACAATGACTTTTAAAAGTACTTCAATTAAGAAAGTTGGCGAAGGGAAATATACATTAACCGGAGATCTTACATTAATAGGAAAAACTAAACCAGTTACTATGTCGATGCAGTATCGGGGAACTACCGCCAATCCAAATGCAAATGGCGCGCCTGTTGCTGGTATTCAGATTACCGGTGAATTCAATCGTTCGGATTTCGGATTTGGTTCTAAATTCCCTGCACCTATGCTCAGTGATGCGGTTACGATAAAAGCTGATGGCGAATTTGGTCACAAGAAATAACGATACAAATTATTTTAATAAAAGATTAAAAATAAAGGGTAAAAATAAAACATGTATAAATTAAAAATAATTACTTCCACCATCAGACCAGGAAGAAAAGGTCCGGTTATAGCAGAATGGATTGCAGAAAAAGTAAAGCAGAATGGAAACTTTGAAGTTGAAGTATTAGATCTGGGAGAAGTAAACTTACCATTGATGGCGGAAGCCAATCACCCAAGAATGCAAAAGTATGAATTAGAGCATACAAAGAATTGGAGTACTAAGATTGACGAAGCGGATGCCTTTATTTTTGTAACTGCTGAATACAATTACAATTATCCGGCTCCGTTAAGAAACGCGTTGGAATACCTGTCTTTCGAATGGAATTATAAAGCTGCCGGTATCGTAAGTTACGGCGGAGTATCAGCAGGTACGCGTGCCGCGAATCAATTAAAGGCAGATCTTCCTACTTTTAAGATCGTTCCAATTCCCGAAGCAGTTCATATTCCTTTTTATACTCAGTTTATTAATGAAAACAATGAATTGGTAGGAAATGAAATTATGAATCAATCCGCCGATGCCTTATTAAAGGAATTATTGCGGTGGTCCAAAGGTCTGAAGGTAGTGAAAGAGGACAGTCTAGAGGCAGTTTAGCTTTAAGGTATAGTATCCTTATAGGTTGAGACAAAAATAAACAATTAGTTGATGCTACAAGAGCTCGGTATTGCATCGGGCTCTTTGCTTTTAGTTTGAGTTTAATTTTTGTGTTTAAAGAATTGCTGGATAAGCAAAGAAAAATTCCGTTATTTTACACAAAAAGATTTAAATAAAACAGGAATGAAGATTCTTCATACAGCTGATTGGCACCTTGGAAAACGTCTTGAAAAATTCTCCCGCTTGGAGGAACAGCGTGAGGTATTGGAAGAGATTATCCAGATTGCAGATGTAAATGATGTGGATGCGGTTTTAATAGCAGGAGATCTATTCGATAATTTCAATCCTTCTAATGAAGCAGTTGAGTTATTTTATAGGACACTTAAACAACTTTCAAATAACGGTAAACGGGTAGTAGTTGCTATTGCCGGAAATCATGACTCTCCAGATAGGATTGAAGCTCCTGATCCCTTGGCAAGGGAATGCGGTATTTTGTTTTTAGGATATCCTCATTCAGTAATTTCGTCCTGTGAATTAGAATCGGGGGTTTGTGTGGTTCAAAGTGAAGCAGGGTTTATTGAATTGAAGCTGCCAAAACACGAAGCAAAGCTTCGTTTATTGTTAACACCTTATGCCAATGAATATCGACTAAAAACGTTTTTAGGAGTAGATGGAACTGATGATGAACTACGTCAGGTATTAGAGCATCGGTGGAAAGAATTAGCGGATAAATATTGTGATGATAAAGGAGTGAATGTACTGGTTTCGCATCTTTTTATGATAAAAAAAGGAGAAACACCACCGGAAGAGCCCGAAGATGAAAAGCCGATTTTACATGTTGGCGGGGCTCAGGTCATTTACTCTGAAAATATTCCTCCACAAATTCAATATACCGCTTTAGGACATTTGCATCGTTATCAGGTAATTGATCATAAACCTTGTCCGGTAGTTTATAGCAGCAGCCCCTTAAGCTATAGTTTCTCAGAAGCAGGACAACAAAAGTTTGTCGTATTGCTTGATATAGAACCAGGAACGCCAGCACAGTATTCAAAAATAGCATTAACAAAAGGTAGAAAACTTCAACGGAAAAGCTTTGATGATATGGATAAGGCTTTGCATTGGCTGCAGGAAAATCAAGAATCACTTGTTGAACTTACTTTGGTTACGAATCAATACCTACGTTCTGAAGATCGAAAACGTTTATTACAAGCACATGATGGAATAATTACCATTATTCCCGAACTTAAGAATTTGGAACAATTAGGCGGCGCCCCAACACAATCAATTGATCTCAATCAGGGCATTGAGAATTTATTTAAGCAATACTTTCAACATCGCCACGGACAAGAAGCAAACGCTGAGTTGTTGGAATTATTTAAAGAAGTTAGAGCAGAACAAAACGAAGAATGATACCAGTTTCATTAATTATTAAGGGTCTTTATTCTTATCAAGAGCCACAAAAGATTGAGTTTAATCGTTTGATTGAAGGACAATTATTTGGGATTTTTGGCTCAGTGGGGTCAGGTAAATCATCCATTCTTGAAGCCATTTCTTTTGCCTTATATGGTGAAACGGAACGTTTGAATAAAAGCGATAACCGTAATTATAATATGATGAATTTGAAGTCGGATGAGCTGTTAATCGACTTTATTTTTAAGAATTTTGATAATATAAATTATCGCTTCATGGTGCGTGGAAAGCGCCATGGAAAAGATTTTAATAAGGTGAACACCTATACCCGTAGTGCTTATAAAGAAGTGGAAGGTGAGTGGATTCCATTGGAAAGTGCTTCTGCAGAACCAATTTTAGGGCTTAGCTACAATAATTTCCGTAGGACGATCATCATTCCACAGGGTAAGTTCCAAGAGTTTCTACAGTTAGGAGATACTGACCGTACAAGGATGTTAAAAGAGATTTTCCAGCTGAATAAGTATGAGTTCTACAATCAAACAATAAATCTGGAACAGCGAAATAATGCTATTTTACAAAATTTAACCGGCCAGTTACTGCATTATAAAGAGGTTACACAAGAAATTATTTTAATAAAGGAGCTTGAAGTACAACAACTATCGGATACCTTTAATGAGCAAAAAAAACAATTTAAGGAAAAAGAAACACTGCATCGCGCTCAACAAAGCCTAAAAAAACTTTTTGACGATCGGGCAGCTTGTCAGCTTAAATTGAATGGACTCTTAAGGGAAGAGGAAGAAATTAAGCAATTGGATAAAAAGGTACACGATTATGAATATTGTTTGTTTCATTTTAAAGATAAGCTAGATCGGAAAAAGGAAATAGAGGCTTCACTTATAAAAAGGAAAGAGTCTCTTCAAGAACTTTCCGAATCTTTAACCGTTTGTTGTGCCGATCTTGGTTTATTGGAAAAAGAAAGTGAAGTGGTGCAGCTTGAACATGCTAAACAAGATAAATACAAAGAGCTGATAGCTGATTACGAGCTTATTCTTTACCTAATTGGTTTAAAAGCTGACATAGAAAAATTAAAGAAGCGGATTGAAGAAGGACAGGTATACGTGGATAAAGCTGCTACAGATAAGCTAAAAGCCCAAAATAAGCTTGCCGACCTTAAAGAAAAGCTAATTGTTTTAAAGTCGGCTTTGCCCGATATGGTTGTGTTAGTCAAGCTTCGTACATGGTTTGATAAGAAGGGACGCTTCAATGATACGATTGAAGAATATGGTAATAAATTAAAAGAGTTAGCCAAAAGTGAGAGAGAGGTTTCCCAAGCTATCAAGCAACAATTGTCAGACTCCTTATTGCAAGAAGTTGGAGAAGGCTCACCTCCTCATTATCATAGTTCTGAAGTGCGGGCATTAAGAATAAAGTTTCGTGAGCAACAAGAAGAAGTTCAAAACCAAATCAACCATCACCGCTTGCAGATGAAATTGGGAGAATTTGCTATGCAATTGGAAAGCGGAGAGCCCTGCATGCTCTGTGGGTCAAATCATCATCCTCAGGTTTTAAAAGTTGATGATGTACAATCTCAGTTAGACAAAGCGTATCAGGAAATTGAAGTGTTGAAAGCTTATGATAGTTCTTTAGAAAAGATTCTTCACGATTTATCGCAATTTATCCATCAGGAGCAAAGTATCCTTCAGCAGAAAAAAGATTTTCAGCAGCAATTGGATAAAGAAATATCTGGCAGTTTGCTTCATGATCAAGACTTTATATGGACAGACTTTTCTGCACGGGATCCTGCTATGGTAGAAACTGCTTTTAAAATTGCAGAGCAAACACAGCGAGAGTTAGCAGATGTTGAAAGGGAGATAAATATTACGGAAGGGATTGTTCAACAAAAAACTGCTGATCATGAAAAATATGGTCAAGCTGTGAATGAACTTATATTTAAACTTAAAGGAAAAGAGGCAGAATATTCAACTTTGGAACGACAGCTTCAGAATATGTCTTTTGAAGAGAATTCGCATCTCATTGAAGCGGATGTGAAACCAAAAATTGAAGCCTTATACCAAACTATTCAAGTTGTAAAGAGGCGCTTTGAAGAACTTTCGGAGCAAAGCAAAGAACTGAAAGATAAAAAGATAGTCTTAATTGAACGAATTGCCTCTACGAATCAATATTTATTAGAAAATAGCAATTTATTGAAGAAAATTGAAGATGATCTGGCAGCTTGTCTGGCTAAGTCATCTTACGCTGATTTCAACGATATTCAATATATATTAAAGGAGTCATTCGATATTGCAGGATTAAAAAAACAAGTTTCAGCGTATCATCAACAGCTTTTTTCAGTTAAACAACAACTAAACCAACTTGAAGACCTGCTTGGCGGACAAGTGTTTGAAGTTTTGGAATTTAATGCATTAGAGGAAAGTCTTGTCCACTTAAAAAGAGATTTGGATGAACTAAATTCATCTTTTATCCGTGAACAGGCAGTATTGTTAAAAACTAAGGAGGATCTTAACAAAAAATTACAGCTTGAGAAACAATTGGAAAAACTACAGCATAGAGCTACATACCTCAATACCTTAAAGCAACTCTTTAAAGGAAGTGGCTTTGTAAGCTATATATCGACCGTATATTTGCAAAACCTTTGTCACGCTGCAAACAAACGTTTTTATAAACTTACACGGCAACAATTACGTTTAGAGGTTACTGATAAAAATGAATTTCAGGTTCGGGATTTTCTGAATAATGGAAAAGTTAGGAACGTAAAAACTTTATCGGGCGGACAAACCTTTCAAGCTTCCTTATCATTAGCCCTGGCCTTGGCAGAAAGTGTGCAACAGCAAAATAAATCAAATCAGAATTTTTTCTTTTTGGACGAAGGCTTCGGTTCTTTGGATAAAGAGTCACTTCAAATTGCATTTGATACATTGAAATCCCTTCGCAAGGAAAACAGAATTGTTGGAATTATTTCACATGTGGAAGAGCTACAACAAGAAATTGATATATTTCTTAACGTTGTTAATGACCCTTTTTCAGGAAGTAAGGTAGCTGGAAACTGGAAGTAATATAACTGCAAGAAGTGGAACGCGTTAAAAATCAAAAAGGACACCGAAATTAATTTGGTGTCCTTTTTGATGAAACTGCTATTGAGTTAAAGAATATTATAGTTCTTTTAATTCTCCTACAAGTTTTGTAATCGTTTGTTTTGCATCGCCGAAAAGCATTAAGCAATTATCAGCTCCAAAAAGTTCATTTTCAATACCTGCATAACCTTTTCCCATACTTCTCTTGGTTACAATTACGGTTTGCGCTTTTTCAACATTGAGTACAGGCATTCCGAAAATTGGACTATCAGGATTGGTTTTTGCAGCCGGGTTCACAACATCATTCGCACCTACAACAAATACCAGATCTGTATTGGCAAAATCATCATTGATTTCATCCATTTCAATCAGCTTGTCGTAAGAAATATTTGCTTCAGCCAATAAGACATTCATATGGCCAGGCATTCTTCCGGCAACAGGGTGAATTGCAAAACGAACATTGATATTTCTTTTTTCACATAATTCACTTAATTCACGGATTGCATGTTGTGCTTGAGCAACTGCCATTCCATAACCAGGAACAATAATTAAAGAAGATACAGAATCAAAGATCTGTGCAGCTTCTTCTACTCCAACCTCTTTTACTGTAATTTCGGATCCATCAACCTGATTGGCTCCTCCAGTGGTTTGTCCGAAACCTCCAAGTAATACATTTACCAATGAACGGTTCATGGCTTTACACATAATCTGTGTAAGAATAATACCTGATGCACCCACAAGAGCACCTGCAACAATAAGCACATTGTTATTGAGTACAAAACCTGTAGCACAGGCTGCCATTCCTGAATAGGAATTCAATAAGGAAATCACTACCGGCATATCTGCCCCGCCAATTGGAATCACAACCAATACACCTATCACTAAAGAAAGGATAGCAAGGACGATCATGAACATAGGGTTAGAGAAATCATTTAACGCAAAAATTGTAACTACAATAGAAGCGATCAATAAAATCAAATTGATAAGATGCTGCCCGGTAAAAGTGATGGCCTTTCCCGAAACTTTTCCATTTAGTTTCATATAGGCAATCATGGAACCTGTAAAGGTAACACCTCCAATTAGGATACTAATGGCAACGCTAATGCCCGTAATTTGATCTACAATTAAGCCTTTTTCCTGTGTATTTAACCAGAAATCCGCTAGAGCTACAGCCAAAGAAGCCAAGCCCCCAAAACCATTGAATAAGGCCACCATTTCCGGTACCTTTGTCATTTGAACTTTATAGGCTATGATCAATCCAATTGCTGAACCAATGATTACGCAAATTAGAATGTCAATTAAAGTAACCGCCTCAACTTGAATAACGGTGGCAAAAATAGCGATGAACATACCAATGGAAGAAAGAAAATTTCCCTTTCTGGCAGTGTTTGTACGCCCCAGCATTTTAATGCCGATAATAAATAATATAGATGCTATTAAATAAGCAATTTGTATAAGAATACTCATCTCAGTAAATTAGTAGGTTTTATCACCCAATTGAATAAGGGTTGTTATTTCTTTTTAAACATTTTAAGCATACGGTCAGTAAGTGCATAGCCGCCCACAACATTAACGGTAGCCAATATTAATGCAATCATGCCAAGCCATTTGCTAGTAGCACCGTAATCCAATACATTACAAGCGATAATTGCTCCGACAATGGTAATTCCTGAAATAGCATTTGACCCTGACATTAAAGGAGTGTGAAGTGTCGGCGGTACTTTGTTGATTAACTCAAAGCCAACATAACTTGCTAATACTAAAATGTATAATAAAATGATAAATGATTCTGCTGTCATAACTTTATAGATAAAATAATTTGGTTATTTAGATAAAATCGATTTTGTGAATTCATGCACAAGCTCACCTTGATGAGTGATCAAAGCTCCTTTAGTGATCTCTTCTTCCATTTCCCATTTAAAGCCTTCTTTATTAGCCAAATGCAGTAAAAGCGTACTGATATTGGTAGCATAAAGTTGACTAGCATTTATAGGAAGAAGCGCAGGTAGATTGGATTCGCCAATGATGGTAACGCCATGCTTTACAACTGTTTGGTTGAATTCTGACAATTCACAGTTTCCACCCGATTCAACAGCCATATCTACAATTACGGATCCTTTTTTCATGGATTTAACCATGTTTTCAGTAACTAAAAGCGGCGATTTTTTCCCAATTACTAAGGCGGTTGTAATTACAATATCAGCATCCTTGATTTTGTCTTCAATTAGTTGCTTTTGTTTGGCTAAAAATTCAGCAGAAACCTCTTTAGCATAACCACCTTCAGTTTTTACTTCATCAGCACCTTCTACAACCAGAAAGCGGCCACCTAATGATTCAACTTGTTCTTTTGTTTCAGGGCGAACATCAGACACTTCAACTACCGCACCTAAACGTTTGGCAGTTGCGATAGCTTGCAATCCGGCTACGCCCGCTCCAAAGATTAATACTTTAGAAGGAGTAATGGTTCCTGCCGCAGTCATCATTAAAGGAAAAATTTTACCCAACGTATCAGCTGCCATAACAACGGCTTTATAGCCAGCAAGGTTAGCTTGTGAACTTAGGGCATCCATTTTTTGAGCTCGTGATATTCGCGGTACGGCATCCATAGCGAATGCAGTAATCTGCTTAGATTTAAAAATTTCTAAGAGTTCAGCTTGTGTATACGCATACAATAATGAAATGCTTATTGCCCCGTTTTTCATGAGATTGGCTTCTTCAAGAGTAGGAGCATTAACTTTTAATACTACATCGCAATTGCAAATTTCATTCTTTGAAGCAATATTGGCTCCGGCGGTTTGAAAATCTGCATCGGAAAAACTTGAGCCTTCTCCTGCGCCACTCTCAATAAGAACATTGAACTCTTTTTTAATCAATTGTTTAACCACGTCAGGGCTGAGTGCTACGCGCTTTTCCTTTTCTTTGGTTTCTTTAAGTACACCTACTTTCATTGTATTTAAGGGATTTGAATTTTGTCCTTAATTAATTGCATCAATATTGTTGCAACGCCAAATATATGAGTTTAATTGAAATATTTAAATTAAATATCCATTTTCTATACAATCTTTTTATTCTAATGGAAATAGATTGAAAATTTAATATTTATTTGTTGTTATTTTTTGGTTTACAATAATTATAGATTAATTCTCTTTGCTTTTATCTAGCTTAAAGTCTAAGTCCTGGAAATCGAAACTAAAGTCAGTTAAAGGAGAAATAGCCTCCAATTTAAATCCGCTGGCTTTTCCATTACTATCTAAAGTGAACGTTACAAAGGCATCGGCATCCAATGTGCGATCGTTCCATTTTACAATGAAGGTATTCCCTTTATAATAGAACATTGAACCTTGAATTTTAGGGGATTTATGGGCCTTGAAATAAAGTGTATTATTTTTTTCATTTATCGTTACATCTCCAAACCAATTATCAGCAAAGGTTCCTTTGTATTTATCAAAGTCAGGTTTTATCGTATTTGATTTTTGTTGCGCATTAATGTCAGCCCAAATCTTATCAGTTATCGCCTGCGCTTGTTTTTCATTTTTTAGTCGTAATTCATTATATTGTTTTATCCAATCTTTTTTAGGATTATTAAAGTATGCATCTTTAATTGTATTGGTAATAGCAGAAAATGCTGCACCGGATTGTTGATTGGTTAATACAATAATCCCTAGGTTAAGTTCTGGAATCATAGTTACTTGGGTTACAATGCCGGCCAAGCCACCAGTATGCATTACCTGGAAATGTCCGTTAGCGTCACTTAAGTTCCAGCCTAATCCATAAGCTACAAAAGGATTTGTATAGGGAGATCTTCCACGAATGATGGTTTGCGGAGTCCAGGTTTCCTGATGTGTTTTTTCTGAAAATAAACTATCTTTTAAATTTGAGCCATATTTTCCGTGATTTAATTGAGCGATTACCCATTTGCTCATATCAGTTAGATTGGAGTACATGCCTCCAGCCGCATTGGCTACTTCCGAAAAGCTTAATCCCACAGTTTGAAGGTTGCCATTTACCGGGGCATGGCCATCAATTATATTTGAACGGTCTTTCAAACGATACCACGACATTGCAGTTTGCGTCATTCCCAAAGGTTTAATAAAATGATCGGTTACAAACTTTTCATATTCCATTCCAGAAACCTTTTCTACAATATAACCTGCAACGATGTACAATAAATTATCATAATCATATTTTGACCGAAATGAAGAAACTGGTTTTAAATAGCGTAGGTTGTGAATTAACTCTGATTTCGAAGTTGAATTAGAATCGGGCCAAATCATTAAATCTCCAGCTCCTAATCCCAATCCGCTACGGTGAGTCAGTAAATCACGAATCGTAAACTCACTGGTAACATATGGATCATATAATTTAAATTCAGGAATAATATCAGATACTTTTGTATCCCATGTGAGTCTTTCTTGGTCGACCAACACTCCTATGGATGCAGCAGTAAAGGCTTTAGTATTAGAAGCAATTCCAAAAAGTGTATTTTCATCTACTTTATTTTTCGATTTTATGGAACGGATTCCATAACCTTTTGAATGGACTACTTTGCCATCTTTTATAATGGATACCGCTATACCGGGGACATTAAAGGTAGTTAAGGTTTCCTCAACTAGCGTGTCAATTTGTTTTTCAGATACGATCTGTGCTTTTAATGGAGAAGTGAAAACAGTAAGGATAAATAGGAAAAGTATGGGTGTTTTTAAGCGTATAGTTGTTTTCATATAATAGCTTTCGGATTTTTTAATAACTGATTATAAAGGTATAAAAATCTTTAGCAAAATAAATTTGTCGAATTTTTTTGAATTGTAGCATAAAGAATTATCTTTGCAGTCCGAAAATAAGGGAATCTATTTTCGGAGACAATGGCCCGTTCGTCTAGGGGTTAGGACGTTAGATTTTCATTCTAGAAACAGGGGTTCGATTCCCCTACGGGCTACTTGAGGGGAAAGGTTCTGAAAAGAGAACTTTTCCCCTTTTTTTATGCTCGATAAACTCCTGTTTATCTGCAAGATAAGGCCAAGGGCTTCGTTGAAATATGTGGTTCCATGTTGGAGTCCGTCAAAACTCAAATTTTCAGGGTACATGGAACCAATTATTTTTCTTTTTTCTTCCACCGTACCCATATTATATTTATCCCGAATGCCGGAATATTTATTTACAACTGTATCGAGTAATTTTCCGATATTTTTTAGGCTCTCTTCCCTAGGTGGAAGGTCTGCAAGGTTGGCTTCTAGTATCCTTAATGTTTCATTACACTCTGTTTTGATGATCTTAAAATCATTGGCATCAATTTCTTCTTTAACCAACCGCATTCTGGCATTGGACAGCATCATTTCCTGTTCTCTTATTAGATTTGAAATAGCTTTACGCTCGTCCAGTTCCTCTCTGTTGGAAGATGAATACTCATCCATAACTACCATTTTAAAAAGTTCACCAGCGGCAGGAGAAAGTTGATATTTGAATATCTCCGCTTCAAAATAGTCATTGACCTCTTTTGCTTTAAATCTGCAATTGCATGAACTGTTGGAGCAATGGTAATAATAGTAATAATTGTTTCGTCCCTTTGAGGCGCTTCCGGTAAGCATCCTGTCGCATGTCGGACATTCCAAAAATCCTCTTAAGGGCAGATTGTCAAGGGACACAACCTTGGTAGCTACTGGTCTTTTGAACCCATTTAATATTTCCTGTACTTCATAAAATAGTGATTCCTTGATTATGGGCTCGTGTTGGGCTTTCACAAACTGCATTTCTTCATCTTCATTTGGCGGAACGACTATAATACCACAATAAACAGGATTACGTATTAACTTCCAGAAATTATTACGTTCACACTTTAAGCCCTTCTCGTTCGCTAACTTGCGTACTTGTTCTGCTGCCAATGTCCCTTTCGCCAATTCTTCAAAAACCCATTTCATTATGTCCGCATCTGGTTGTTTTGGAGCAATGTATTTTCTGCCATCAGGATAGGTTAAGTTTACATAGCCCCTTGGAGCAGAACCCATCCATCGGCCTTCTTTTTTTGCCCTTCTCATGCCAGCTGAAGTATTGAGTGCCCGTCTTCCGTTTTCGGCTTCAGGAATCGAGAGATAAACGGCAAGCATTACAGTACTTTCAGGTATACCAAAATCAATAGGTTGGTCAATAGCCATTGCCTGTACCTTGATTGCCCTTAAGATTCCAATCATTTGATAGGCGTATTCGATATTTCTACTGAACCGATCCCATTTTATAAAAAGGATGTTGATAGGCTCTTTCTTTTTCCGGTTTTTAACAGTACTCAAAAGCTTGTTCCATTGAGGGCGTTTAAAGTTTTTGGCTGAAAAATCTTCACGGTAGATGCCTTTCACTTCAATATCATTAAACTCGCAATGTCGGAGCAGTCTTTCTTCCTGTTCGGGCAAGGAGTATCCTTTTTTCTTCTGTTCGTCCGTACTTACGCGGACATATAAATATGCTGGTGTCATCAGAGTATATCTTTTATATTAAGAGGAGTTAGTTCCAAACAGCTTTTGCTTATTTGTCGTTAAAGTGCTGTTTAATAGTCAATTT
>Ga0160445_100368_pt1 | contig 25414 bp, 26 predicted proteins | sample HID1972M_E1MG_FD_108215 | JGI IMG/M metagenome (GOLD analysis project Ga0160445, IMG submission 108215) | Enriched pill bug-associated microbial communities from UW Madison campus, WI, USA - HID1972M_E1 MG | ecosystem: Host-associated > Arthropoda: Insects > Digestive system > Unclassified ... | reverse complement strand
ATTGATCCGGGGTGGGAGCGCAGCGACCGTTTGGCGCAGCCAAACACATCGAGAGGAGGTGCAGCGAAGCAAACCGTAGGCGATGAACCCCGGATCAATCCCGGAGCGAAGGAACCCGAGCCCTAGCGAGGGCCGAACGTCAGGGCGAAGACCTTTGGTTACTTTGGGGCGTTTGCCAAAGTGACCCGCCGTAAGGGCGGAACCCTAATCAGCAACCCCCGAAGCAACGGATAAGCCCCCAACCTCACCCCCGCCCAACCCCCCTAGGCTTGGGAAACAAATTATCCAAAGTCTCAAACAACCTCACGTGATAAATCGGCTTGCGAAACAGATCCACCACCTGCAACCGCAGCAAATCACTGACATCCTCCATATCCGCATGCCCCGACATCACAATCACCGGCAAATGCGCCCGCGACGTATGCTCACGCAAGCGCTTGATCAACGACATGCCCGACTCCTCAGGCATGCGCAAATCGGTAATCACCAACGCAATATCCGGATGCCGCGTCAAATGATGCAACGCCAACTTCACCGACGTCGCCGTATGACACACAAACCCCTCACCCTCCAGCAACTCAGCCAGCTCCAGCAACGCATCCTCCTCATCGTCAACCAGAAGCAACTGTTGGCGCGGCAGCGAGGAAGCAGTCATGGGCAATCCCTGAAAAACCGAAAGTGAACCCGAGTGTAGCGCGTCATTCGCCCATCATCGCGATCAAGGCGTCGGAGCGGTCTGCGCAGTGCCACCCAGGGACACCAGAATACTGTTGAAGATCGCTAACACCTTCGCTCCGATAGGCGTTACGAACACCACGACCACCACAGCAACCATCGCCACAACAATCGCGTACTCGATAGCCGACGCCGCTTCAGTACTCGCCAGAAACGAGCGCACGCGCGTAATCACATAATCAAGAAACATGGCCATTCTCCTGCGTTCCAGCCGCTGGCCGGATACGGAAAAAAACAACAGCCTCGTCAAAACCTGCGCTCGCAATTCACTAGCGCGCGCAAGCAATGAATAAGGGAAGAGTGAGTTCGATCAGATACCCGGCTTGGTCTGCGCCGTACCGCCAAGCTTGGTCAGAATGACGTTGAAAATCGCCAGTACCTTATCGCCGACAGGTGTCACAAATACCACGACAACCACGGCGACCATCGCCACAACAATCGCGTATTCAATAGCCGACGCCGCTTCGTCGCTTTTGCAGAATGTCCGGGCATGCGCCCGCAGATAGTCGAGAGTCATACGAAACATACGTCCACTCCTTCGCGCCTTTGGCGCCGATGTCACGCTACAGCGGCAAGGTTCCACCGTGCCATTTGAGCATTGTCAACAAACCCCCTCCCAACAACTGTAAGAACGGATTAATCACAAAGGATTAGTCCATTGGTGATCGGCCGTTTCCTGCTGTTAATTGGCCAACACCCCTACTTTAGTCAGTTATTTGTCTGTCACTAATGGCGTTTTGGCTTGGATCAGCTAGCGTGGAAATAGCGAAATAGTTGAATGTTCATAGCTGCCGGATTGCGAAATCTCTCGTTGAAAAAAGCGGTGGGTCGTGCAGCTGGAAAGGGAGAGCCGTCATGAACAGTCGCGTCACCATGGGCCTTGCAGCAGTGTTGTTGCTCGGCGCCGTTTTTGTCGGTTACTGGGGGCTGGTGCTCAGCCGCCAACCGGCCCCTGTTGCCGAGGTGCCAGCCGCGCCGAACGTCACCGTTGAAAAAACTGTCGCGATCGCCGAAGACCAGACCCGCCAACCGGTGGTGGTGCTGCTCCACGACGTGCCGCCATTCACGCCGCTGGCCGCCGCCGACGTTACCGTGGAAAAACTGCGCAGCGCCCCGGCCGGCAGCTTGAGCAGCGTCGATCAAGCGGTCGGTCGCACACCGTGGCGGCACCTCAGCGCCGGCACCTGGCTGAACGATGAAAGCTTCTCCGCCGGTGGCTCACTGGCACGCATGATCCACAGCGATGAACGCGCGCTGACCGTGGCCGTCGATGAAGTGATCAGCGCTGCCGGGCAATTGCTTCCCGGTGACTACGTCGATGTCCTTCTCTATCTGCGCCAGGACGGCAGCAACTTGCAGCAGTCGGCGCAGATCGTTTTACCGGCCATGCGCGTACTTGGCGTCGGCGATCAATACGGCCTGACCAACGACGGCCAACCCGCCTCCCCCGCGCTGAGCGCCGACGAAAAAATCAAACAGGATCAGCGCCGCATCGCCGCACGCACCGTGGTGCTGGCGGTGCCGGAACAACTGCTCAGCCGGATGATGCTCGCGACCCAAGTCGGCACCCTGCGCCTGGCCGTGCGCAGCAGTGAAGAACAACGTCTGGCGAAATACTGGGCCGGTGAAAGTCAGGCGCCCGCCCACATCGATAACGCCAACAGTCAACTCTTCCAGTTCACCCAACTGGCCCTCGGCGCGGCGCCAAAAGTGCCGTCCAGCGGTGGCTCCGGGGCAGTTGCACGGCCGGCGGTGGAGATCATTCGCGGCAACCAGATCACTCAACAAACCCCATGATTGCGCAAGGATCCAAGTGCATGCCGAGTCGTTGCTGGCCGACCTTAAAACCTATGCTGCAGGCCATGTTGTTGATGGGCCTGTCGATGGACGCCGTGTGGGCGGCCACCGGTAATTGCTCGGCACTCGGGCGCATGCCGCCGGTGATCGAGATCGGCGAGGGCTTTCAACAGGATGTGCAATCACCGGTGGCGATCACGCGGCTGGCGATTGGCGATCCGAAGATCGCTGACGTGCACGCCAACGGCAGCTCGTCTTTTCTGCTCACCGGCGTCGCGCCCGGCGCCACCAGCCTAATGGTATGGACGTCGTGCTCCAGCGAACCGCGCCAAAGCATGGTGTTCGTGCAAGGCGCCGCCACCGCCGCACTCACCGGCGCCAGCCTGCCGCCGTCAGAAGATCCGACCCTGCCGTCGCAAGTGCAGACCGACATTCGTTTCGTTGAAGTCAGCCGCACCAAACTCAAGGAAGCCACCGCCTCGTTGATCGGCGTACGCGGTAACTTCCTGTTCGGCTCGCCCGGCACATTGCCGAATATTGATGGTGTGCCGCAGCCACGCTTGCCGGTGAACAACGGCCTGTTCAACTTCTCGTGGATCGGCGGCAAGACCATGGCGATCATCAATGCGCTGGAAGGCAGCGGCTTCGCTTACACCTTAGCGCGGCCGAGTCTGGTGGCGCTGAGCGGGCAGAGCGCAAGCTTCCTTGCTGGCGGCGAAATCCCGATTCCGGTGCCCAGCTCCGGCAGCGACACAGTGACCATCGAATACAAGGAATTCGGTATTCGTCTGACGCTGACGCCGACCGTGATCGACCGTAATCGTGTCACCCTCAAAGTCGCACCAGAAGTCAGCGAACTGGATTACGCCAACGCCATCAACATCGGCGGCACGCCAGTGCCCGCGCTGACCGTACGCCGCACTGACACCAGTGTGTCGCTGGCCGACGGCGAAAGTTTCGTCATCAGCGGCTTGATCAGCACCACTAACACTTCGCAGGTGAACAAGTTTCCGGGCCTGGGCGACATCCCGGTGCTGGGCGCGTTTTTCCGTGATTCGCAGATCAAACGCGAAGAGCGCGAACTGCTGATGATCGTCACACCGCACCTGGTGCAGCCGCTGGCCGCCGACGCGCAACTGCCGTCGTTGCCGGGGGAAAAACTGCGCAACTACGACCCGAATTTCTATCGCATGTTCTTCCTCGAAAACGGCAATTTCGACAAGCGCAGCGGGTTGTCCCAATGAGCCAGAGCCTGAGCCAGACGTTCCTCGCCATCACCCGCAACAGCACCGATCTGGAATGGCTGCAAAGCGCGCTCGCGCCGCTCGGCCAAGTGGTCAGCGCCGGTGGCGGCAGTCTCGATGAATTGCTCGCGCTGGTCGATGTCACCTTCGCCAATCTGGTGTTTGTCGGCCTTGATCGCGAACACGTCGTGGCGCAGAGCGCGCTGATCGAAGGTGCGCTGGAAGCCAAACCGATGCTGGCGATCGTCGCCCTCGGCGACGGCATGGACAATCAGCTGGTGCTCAATGCAATGCGCGCCGGTGCTCGGGATTTCGTCGCCTACGGTTCGCGCTCCAGCGAAGTCGCAGGATTGGTGCGGCGCCTGAGCAAACGTCTGCCGCCGGTGGCACCGAACACGCAACTGGGTGGCCTGACCGTGATGTATGGCGTGCAGAGCAGCTCCGACGGCGCACTGTTGGCCAATCACATGGCGATGGTCGTGCAGAAGAGCGGACAACAAACTTTGTTGCTCGATCTCGGTTTGCCGCGCGGTGACAGCCTCGCGCTGCTGGGGCTGGAGAGCTCTTTCCACTTCGGTGATGCCCTGCGCCATCTAAGACGCCTCGACGCCACGCTGATCGACAGCGCTTTCACCAGCGCCGAAGCCGGGCTGCGCATCCTCGCTTACGCCAGCAGTGACGAACCGCTGGAAACCACCAGCGCCGCCGAATTGTTCATGCTCCTCAGCGCCCTGCGTCAGCACTTCCAGCACATCGTCGTCAACCTCACCGGGCAAGCCGACAGCGAAGCCTTGCGCACTTTTGTCAGCCATTGCGACAAGCTGCTCTGGTACACCGATCAGAACGTGCTCAACTGCCGACGCAACCTCGCCGTGCTCAATAACTGGCGCGAGAAAGGCATGAAACTCGACCACGGCCGACTGCTGATCGACCGTTATTTAAGCAACGTCGCGCCGGATGCGGAAACCCTCGGCAAGACCTACAACCTGGAAGTTATCGCGGTTCTCGCGTCCAACGCCGAAGTGCGTCTGAACGCGAAAAATCAGGGTGTCAGCCTGTTCGAACTGGCGCCGCGAGAAAAACTCACGCAAAGCCTGCGCGCCCTTGGCGAACGTCTGGCGAAACGCTCCGAAGGGCTGGCGAAACCGAAAGTCACCTGGTTCGGGCGTCTGCGAGGCAACACATGAGCAGCGAAAAACTCTTCGGCTCGCCGCAACGCGGGGCGGTGGGCAACACCGACCACGAAGGCCTGAAACTGGTGCTGCACCGCTACATCATCGATGCCATCGAAGAGTCGGGAAAAAACCTGCTGGAGGGTTCGCGCCAGCAACTCGCGCAATTCGTCACCGACAAAGTCGCCGAATACATCGCCCGTTTGCACCTGGCGATCTCGCGTTATGAGATGGAGCGGCTGGGCGAAGAAATCGTCGACGAGCTCACCGGGTTCGGCCCACTGGAAGTGCTGCTGCGCGATCCAACGGTGACGGAAATTCTGGTCAACGGCCCGCACCGGGTGTTCATCGAACGCGACGGCGTGCTGCATCAAAGTGACCTGCGTTTTATCGATGCGCATCACGTTGAACGGGTGATGCAGCGGATTCTCGCGCCGCTCGGTCGGCGTCTTGATGAGTCGTCGCCGATGGTCGATGCGCGCCTGCCGGATGGCAGCCGGGTCAACGCGATCATTCCGCCGATTGCCCTCGACGGCCCGTGCCTGTCGATTCGGAAATTCCGTAAAGACATGCTGAAAAGCAGCGACCTGATGGCGATGCAAACCATCGATCTGCAGATCTTCGAATTCCTCCAGGACGCGGTTGGCAAGCGCTGCAACATTCTCATCAGCGGCGGTACCGGCACCGGCAAAACCACGCTGCTGAACATCCTCAGCCAATTGATCAACCCGCACGAACGTCTGGTGACCATCGAAGACGTCGCCGAATTGCAGCTCGGCCACCCGCACGTGGTGCGCCTCGAAACCCGTCCGCCGAATGCCGAGGGCCACGGCGAAGTGAAGGCCAGCGACCTGATCCGCAACGCCCTGCGGATGCGCCCCGACCGCATCATCCTCGGCGAGATTCGTGGGGTCGAAGTGGTCGATGTACTGACCGCGATGAACACTGGCCACGACGGTTCGATGAGCACCGTCCACGCCAACAATGCGCAGGATGCGCTGCTGCGTCTGGAGACGCTGGTCGGCCTGACCGGTCGCGCCATCGCCGAACGCACCTTGCGCCAGATGATCTGTGCGGCGCTCGACGTGATCATCCAGTTGACCCGCATGCCCGACGGCCGCCGCTGCGTCAGCGAAGTGGTGGAAGTGGTCGGCATCCGCGAAGACGTCTACGTCACCAACACCCTGTTCCGCCTCGACCGCCGCACCGGTTTCGGCTTCCTCCGTGAAGCGGTCAATCCGGCGGGCGACAAGTTGCGCCACGAGACTCATCTGGGCTGACGGCAAGGAGCACGGAGCATGCTGGGACCGGTCATTCTCATCACCTTGTGTCTGGTTTTGCTCGGGCTGTCGATCCGTTTGTTTCTGCACGGCATACGCAAAACCGCCAACGAAAAAGTCCTCGGTCGACTGGCCGCCGGGCAACCGCAACTGGCCGAAGAAAAACCGAAATGGGTGGGCCTTGAGCGGATGTTTTTGCGCGCAGGTTTAGGCCGTCCGACCGAGCGTTTCGGCTTGTGGATGAGCCTGTGGGCGGTCTCCATTGGTCTCGGTTATCTGCTGTTCGACTGGGTTGGTTTACTGGTGATGCTGGTCGCTCCGCCGCTGATTTTGCGGCTGTACATCACCTTCCTTTATCGGCGCCGAATCAAGCGCATGATCGAGCAACTGCCGCAGTTACTCGATCACACCGTGCGCAGTTTGAAGTCCGGGCGCACCTTGAGCGACGCGGTCATGGGCGGCATCGAAGCCAGTGATGATCCGCTGAAAAAAGCCATGGGTCGGGTGCAGCGCAACGTACAACTGGGGGTCAATCTGCCTGACGCCGTCAGCGACTTTGCCGAGCTGTACGAGCAGGACGAACTGCGCATGTTCGCCCTCGGCCTCAAGGTCAATCACCGCTACGGTGGCAACGCCAGCGAGCTGCTGGAGAACCTGATCAAACTGATCCGCGAACGCGATCAGGGCGCCCGTCAATTGCGCGCCCTCACCGGTGAAACGCGGATGACTGCGTGGGTGCTCGGCTCGCTGCCCATCATCCTCGTCAGCTACTTTATGCTGACCAATCCCGGTTACATGCTCGGCATGTGGCACGACTCGGGCGGCCACACCATGTTGATCATCGCGGCGCTGTTGCAAGTGTTCGGATGCCTGGCGCTGTGGCGCATGTTGCGGAGTGTTTGACATGCTCTATCTCGCCGCCCTGATGTTATTGCTTGGCGCCCTGCTGCTGGTGGCCAACCACTTGCTCACCGAGCGCCGTCGCGTGCGCCAGGTCAACCAGCGTTTGCAGGGGCATCTGGTGCGTGAAAACCGCTTCGGCACTTGGTTGCGCGCGTTCGGCAACACGCGTTTTGGGCGGCGCTCGGTGAGCATCGACAGCGAAACCCAAACCCTGCTCAGCCGCATTGGCTGGCGCCGCGCCAACGAGCGCGCGCTGTTCGCCGCCTGCCAGATCGGCACGCCGCTGCTAACCCTGGGCGTCGCGGTATTTCTGCAGGAAGTGTTTTTTCCTCACGCCGACAACGAATGGATCATGCCGATGCTCGCCGCCGGCGCCGGCTACCTGTTGCCCAAACGCCTGCTCGCCTACGCGGCCGGGCGTCGGCAGAAAATCATCTCGGTGGAAATTTCCACCTTCATTCCGCTGCTGCGCATCCTCTTCGAATCCGGCATGGCGGTGGAGCAGGCACTGCGCGTGCTGAGCATCGAGGGGCAAAAACTGCTGCCGGAACTGACCAGCGAACTGCGCCTGATCCTCGTCCGTGTCGACTCCGGACTGGAGCTCGGTCAGGAGCTGAACAAAGCCGCGGTGATGCTCGCCGTCGACGAATTCACCGACACCTGCGTGATCCTTCAACAACTGATCCAACAGGGCGGCGGCGCGATGAAATCGCTGCTGGCGCTCAAACAACTGCTGGATGACCGGCGCCTGACACGCTTGCAGGAATACATCTCGAAGATGTCGGCAAAAATGTCGGTGGTAATGATGTTGTTTCTGTTCCCGGCGCTGCTGATCGTCCTCGCCGGCCCCGGCTTCACTGCGATTACCCGGGCGTTTGCATCCTGAATCCGACTCATGGAGCGTGTTTGATGAAAGTACTGATAGTCATCGCCAGTCTGCTGCTGCTCGGCGGTTGCGCCACCAACGGCCAGGCGCCGTGGACGTCGCTGCTGTCGCCGTCCAGTTGCAGCAAACTGTCCTCGGAACAGGAACTGGCGCTGAACCTGGCGGACGACTTGGCCAACGATGGCAAACTGCACGCCAGCCTCGCCAACCTCGAAAGCCTGCCGGACAACCTCAGCGAAGTGCGTCTGCGCAAAGCCAAGGTCTATCGCCTGCTCGGCCGCAGCGAAGCCGAACCGCTTTACCGCAGCCTCGTCGGCGGCTGCCTGACCGCCGAAGCCGAACACGGCCTCGGCCAACTCTACGCCGCACGCGGCGACAACGGCCAGGCCCAGGCGCACCTGCAACGCGCCGTGCGCCTGGCGCCCACCGACGAAAAAATCCGTAACGACCTGGGCGTGGTCTACCTCAACCAACTGCGCCTGAACGATGCCAGCTTCGAATTCCTCACCGCCCTCGAACTCAAGCAAAACAACCAACTGGCGGCGCAGAACCTGGTCACCTTACTGCTCTACCAGAACAACTGGCCGCAAGCCGCCGAAATCGTCAGCCGCGCCAAACTGACCCCGGATCAATTCACCGAAGCCCAGGAACGCGCGGAAAAACTCAAAGCCCCGGTCAAAGCCAAACCCGCGGCCAGCAACCAGGTCGCGGTCGTCGCCGACCCACTGCCGTCCTCGATCAAATAAGGAGACAGCCATGAACCCCGTCAAAGGCCTGTGCTACCTGACCCTGCTCAGCCTGCCCCTCAGCGCCCACGCCATCGACGCCGGCCCCGCCTCGGCGCAACAACAGGAAACCGAAGGCTGGCTCGTCCTGCAAAGCCGCAACCAGGCCGCCTCGAAAAACCCACAACCGGCGACGGCCACTGAGCGTGAATTGGCGATGCAGCGCTGGATCAAAAAATACAAATACGAAATCCCGGATTTGTATGACCCGGATGCGGGCGGGAAAATTGAGACCAAAAACTAACAGACCCCATAACCTGTAGGAGCTGCCGAAGGCTGCGATCTTTTGATCTCGCTTTTTTCGCATCAAGATCAAAAGATCGCAGCCTTCGGCAGCTCCTACAGGGAGTCGGTGTCAGGTCTGCTGATCAACCCGATCCAGCGCACGATTCACCGTCAATTCAGCAAGCATCACAATCTGCTGAATCGCCAACGCCGTACTCCTCTGCAAACCACTCAACTCATTCGCAAAATTACTCGCCATGGCACTCGCCGAGGCCAGTGATTCGCATGCGTGGGCGAGCAGGCTTTCGGTATCGACATTGGGATGGACGAGAAACATCGTGCTGGGTTGGTAGGCTTTTTCGGGTGCTGAGCTGAGGTAGAAATCGAGTGCGCGTTTAATGGCTTCGCGGTTTCTGATTTGATCGTCGGCGCGGATGGCTTCGGCGAGTGGTGTGGTGAGGTCGTGCGGGGGATCGGGAATCAGTTTGTCCATGAAAAGCTCCTACTTCCTAGTGAGAGCCAACTCTTGCCGTTTCCACACGACAAAAGGTGGCAGCTGTACGCAGGGTGGAAAACCGATAAGTAGGCAACCGGCCAGACCAAAGTCTGCCCACGCACAGCCGCCGCGACACAGTTTGAAGACGAAAGAAGACGCCGACAATGATTACGGTAGCGATGCAATGCATCTACTTGATACAGGTTTCCACACCTGGTCGCTGAATTGGCAGCGACAGGCAGAGACTAGAGCGCGCGCGTCCGACGGACAACCTGAAAACCGTGTGGGAAGGTTCGACAAATTTCACACACTTTTAAACAACCAAAAGCAAACCCTCACCCTAGCCCTCTCCCAGAGGGAGAGGGGACTGACCCGGGTGTTTGGGCGAGTTACGCCGACGTGAAATACCGAGCCGAACTTGAGTTTTAAAGCTTGGATCAAAAGCCCCTCACACTAGCCCTCTCCCAGAGGGAGAGGGGACTGACCGGGGTGTTTGGGCGAGGTACGCCGACGTGGGATACCGAGTTGAACTCACATTCTGACAAGCACAAAAATCGGCTCCCTCTCCCTCGGGAGAGGGCTGGGGTGAGGGGCGAATCCAACGAAGATCAAAAGATCGCAGCCTTCGGCAGCTCCTACATGAAATCGCGGCGATCCACGCCAACCACTAGGCCGAGTGTCAGCTCGCCTGCTTTTGATTTTGATCTTAGAGCCCGTCGGGAGGCTGAGCGGGAGGGATTCATACGGGGAAAGCATCGAGAGGAGGTGCAGCGAAGCAAACCGTAGGCGATGCCCCCGGATGAACCCGGAGCGAAGGAACCCGAGCCTTAGCGAGGGCCGGACGTCAGGGCAAAGCCTTTTTGGTTACTTTTTCGGCGTCTGGAAAAAGTGACCCGCCGTAAGGGCGGAACCCTAATCCGCCATTACACAAATACCGGATATACACCCATCAATGCGCCGTAACCCGCCCCCGCCCCGCACCGCCGCCAGGCGAAAGCGCCAACGCCAACTGCGTCCGATTATGCATATGCGTCAACCTTAAAACCTGCGAAACATAAAGCTTCACCGTGTTCTCGGTAATCCCCAGCTCACAAGCAATCTGATAATTCGTCTGCCCCTTCCCCACCAACCGCGCCACATCCAACTGCCGTGGCGACAACTGATTGAAAATCTCCGGCATCTCCGCCGCCTCAGCCTCGCCGCCCAACCTATCCCGCACCACGGTCGCAGGACTACGCCGAACCTTATCCAGATCCTGATAAAGGTCATCAATCGACTCAGACAAAAACTGCAACTTCTGATTCAAATGCCCAAGCTGCACATTTTTGTGCCGCTCCTGCAACGCCAACTCCTGACGCTGCAAACCCTCCAGCAACTCCGCCAGATCAATCGGCTTCTGATAATAATCAGCAATCCCCGCGCGCAACGCCTTGATCACGTCCTGCTTGTCCGCGCGCCCGGTCAACATGATCGCCTCGAACGCCCGCTGCTTGCCGGCCAGGCGCTGCAACGCCTGCACCAGTTCAATGCCATCCATCCCCGGCATGTGCAGATCGCACAACACCAGACCAATCTGCGCGTCTTCAGTAAAACGCTCGATCGCCTCTTGGCTGGAAACGCAGGGGACGCAGCGATAACCGCTGGACTCGAGAAACTCGCACAACTCCTCGACAATCAAGGGTTGATCATCAACCACGAGGACTTTTACCGCAGACGTAAGCTTGTTCACGTGCCACTCCATGCCCTAGGCCAAAGCTGACCATTCCTGTACTGACAGCCCTTGGCTGTATAACCAGCTCCTTTGAAAGTAGACGTACTTTCCGACTATGTACATAGAACTAGTGGCACCCGGCGACTAGTGGATCCAATAAAAAGCCAGCCCCGTGCCGAGCAGCACAAACGGCGCAAATGGCAGCTTTTTTGACGATCCCGGGCCCAAATATCGAAGACGATCTCTAAGCCCTTGACTCATATGCAGCCAGACTCTTGGCGCGAGCAGCAGCCAGAGCACGCTGGCGATACCGGCGCCGACAAATGTCCAAAGAACAAAAATACCGTCCGTCGCAAGGCCCAGAGCTGTCATTAGTTTCACATCGCCGGCGCCCATGCGGCCCATCAAATAACCCGGCAGGGTGAACGCCAACGCCAACAAAACCGCCCAGCCGCCCTGCCCGGCCTGAGCACCCAGCCATGTGCTGCCGGTGGCCAATAAAAACCCCAGCGCCAAGGCACCGACACCGACGGTCAAGAGATTGGTGATGCGCCGCTGCCGGGCGTCCTGAGCGGCGCAAACCAGCAGCCATACGAGAAGGATAAAACTCTGCATCCGGTAAAAACCGTCCGTTTTTGCTGAATGATTCTATGCTGATACTACGCAGTGACTGTCAGGGTAGACGCACTCATGAAAAACGGCTTTCGGAAGTCGCAAAAAGGTGCGGTGGCGATTGAGTTCGCCTTGGTGTTCGTGATCTTTTTTGCGGTGTTTTACGGCTTGATCAGCTACAGCCTGCCGTTCGTGATGATGCAATCGTTCAATCAGGCGACGGCTGAAGCCGTGCGCCGTAGCGTCGCCATTGACCCGACGACGCCCGGTTATGCGACGGCGGTCGTCAATGCTGCGAATGCAGCACTGACTCAACAATTGTCTTGGGTGCCGTCGTCGTTCAATTTGGTGATTGGCACCGATACCAGCGCGGTTTTCGACAGCACTAAAGGTCTCAACGGCACGCTCACCGTCAGCGTCAATTACCCGGTCAGCAAACTCAATCAGGTGCTGCCGTTTCTGGTGCTGCCGGGAGTTGGTACCGTGCCCAGCCTGCCGACCAATCTGACCGCCCAATCGAGTCTGCAATTTTGACGGCGGGCGATAAACTTTTCGGGCGGTTGCTCAAGCGTTCAGCGGTCGTCGCTCACGAACCGCTGGAGCCTCTGGTCTCGCCGATGCTGGGCCTGCACATTCATCTCGACGATGACGGCGCGGTATTGCAGATGGCCGGGCCGTTGCGCCATGTACTGGAACAACAGAAACCTCATGCTCAACCGTTACCGCTGAGCGACTACTTGCTTGCCCACAGTTGCCTGGCCATCGAGGGCCAGCCAAGTGATTGGCAGGGGCAACTGCTCGATCTCGACTTCGCCTGCCTCGGCGATCAGGTGCTGCATTTGCGCGGCTGGGCGCAGCGCTGGGGCAACGGCTGGCTGTTGCAGTTGATGGACATCGCCGACTTGCTCATCGAACGCCAGCAAGCGCGCCACCACGACGCCTGCCAAGTGATCGCCGGGCAAATCAGCGAACAATTGCGCAGTTGCGGCCCGCTGCGTTTGCCGGCGATTGTCAGCGAACAACTGCAAGTCATCGCCCAGCGCTGGCACATCCCTTGTCTGGCATTGGCGCTGCTCGATGAACAGGAACAGGGCTGGCAAATCTATCGACAGTTCCAGGCCCATGACGCGCCGACGCTGTGGCACGACGGTCAACGACTGGGCACGCCGCTCGACAGTTTGAACGGCACCGCGCCGCAGCGACTCGATGCGCACCACGGCCTCAACGAACATTCGCAGGTGCAGATTATATTCGGCAACGCCGACGGTTTTGCCGTGCCCTACAGCGATGATCGCGGCGTGGTCGCATGGCTGCTCTGCGGTTTTTACGACGTTGATCACGCAGCGCCCTATCTGACCGTGCGCGACTGGATGTGGCTGGCGAGCTCGCTGGCGGCGCCGTTGCTCGGGCGTCTGCGTGAGCAACAGCATCATCGCCAGCACGAACGTCTGGAATCCCTACAGACCTTGCTCGGCACCGGTTGGTGGGAAATCCCCGGTGTCGGCGACGCGGTGCAATTGGCGCCGTCATTGGCTGCAGCCCTACAACTGCAGGCGACACGATTGACCCAGGAAGAATGGCTGACGCAGATCCATCCTGCCGATCGCGAGGAAATGCGCAGCGGACTGCACGCCCTGCAACAACACGGCGAGCCGCTGACCTTGAGCGTGCGTCTGCACCCTGCGGATAACGAGCAGGCGCCGACGTGGTTTCGCGTGCAAGGACAAGTCACCGGCAGCGCCGAACACCGGCGGCTGGTCGGTTTCATGCTCGACATCAGCGACATCAAAAACCAGCAACAACTGGCCGCCGCCGCCCATGCGCGGCTGGACAATCTGATCGCCAGTTCACCGGCGGTAATTTACGTGCAGCACTACGCCGAAGGTGCGCTGCAACCAGCGTTTTTCAGCGCCAGCCTGCAACCGTTGCTCGGTTTGCGTCTGGAAGATTGCAGCGCGGCGGCGCTGATCGAGCGCCTGCATCCGGAAGATCGCGAGGTGTATTTCCAGCGTACTCGGCAGCTGCTGCGCGAAGGTTCGGTGCGTGCGCGTTATCGATTGCGGGACAGCCGTGGCGATTATCACTGGCTGCTCGACGAGGCCAAACTGCTGCGCAACGACCTCGGTTTGCCGGTCGAGGCTGTTGGCCTGTGGCTGGATGTCACCGATGCGACGCTGGCCGCTGAGCGGATCAAACAAAGCGAAGAGCGCTATCGGATTCTGGTCGAAGATTCACCGGCGATGATCTGCCGCTATCGTCCGGATCTGACCCTGACTTTCGGCAACCGGCCACTGGCTAACTATCTGGAATGCACGCCGGAGCAATTGCCGGGTATCGATCTGGGCACCTGGATGTCCGACGAGCAGCGCGCTGCTTTCGTCCAGCGCCTGACGCTGCTGACCCCGGACAACCCGGTGAGCACCGCCGAAATCAGCCTGCAATTGCCTGGCCGCGAACATGCCTGGTGGGTGTGGTCGGATCGCGGTGTGTTCGATGAGCGCGGGCAGTTGATCGAAGTGCAAGCGGTGGGTCGCGACAACACCGAAGTGCGCCGCTCGCAGCAACAACTCACGCAGAGCGCAAAAATGGCCACCCTCGGCGAGATGGCCACGGGGTTGGCGCACGAAATCAATCAGCCGCTGAACGTGATGCGCATGGCTATCGTCAACGTGCTCAAGCGCTTGAGTAATGGCGATGTGCAGGTCGATTACCTGACCGACAAACTCAACCGCATCGACGCGCAGGTGCAGCGTGCGGCGAAGGTTGTCGATCACATGCGCGTGTTCGGCCGCCGTTCGGAGATCGAGCAACAACTGTTCAATCCGGCCTCCGCCATCGAAGGCACGTTGTCGCTGTTGGCTGAAGGCATGCGCGGCAAAGGCGTGGATCTGCGCATCAGCGACACCGGTTTTCAGGTACAGGTGCGCGGTTATGTCGATCAACTGGAGCAGGTGTTGATCAACCTGATGGTCAACGCCCGCGATGCGTTGTTGAGCAAGCGTGAGAAGGATTCGAGCTTCAAACCGTGGATTTCGATTTATGCCGAGCGTGATGATGAGAAGGTCAGGCTGTGGGTCGAGGACAACGGTGGCGGCATTGACCCGCGTTTGCTCGAGCGGATTTTCGAGCCGTTTTTTACCACCAAACCGATTGGTGTCGGCACGGGGTTAGGGCTGTCGGTGAGTTACGGGATCATCGACAACATGGGTGGGCTTTTGAGCGTGCGCAACTCGGTCGAGGGCGCGCGGTTTTGTATTGAACTGCCGATTGCGGCGGACGATTAGATGACTAGATAGGCTTTGCCGGTTTGCCCGCAGGTCATGTTGGCGCCGACGTCGACGTCCATCAGGTTGATGCCTAGGCTTTTTAGGAGGTTGTTGAGTAAGGGGTCGAGGATCGGCGCCAGCAATCCGGTGACCACTGGCAATAAACGATTAGTGACATCGCTGATCAGCGAAGCGACCCCGGTCACGATGGAGCCTAACGGATTGCTGCCGAGCGGCTTGTAGACAATCAGATTAACCCCCGCCAGCGTGTTCGACAGGCTGTTGACGATGTTGGTGGTTGGCACTGCCGCCTGAATGCTCGGCGGCAATTTCAGGTTGGCCGGGGTGGCGAACGGCGTTGAGCTGGAGAACACCAGATCCTGCGAGTTCTGCGCGACGCTGGTGTCGAGCATGATGCCGATACCGCCAGCGCCGAAAGGGACGTGGGTGGATGCATCACAGGTTCCGAGCCCGAGGATTTTGTGGCAGGTGACGATACCCAGATCGATCAATGCCAACGGCGCCACCGTCGGTTCGGCAGCCGAAGAGAACGCATTGGTCGGGTCGATCTTGCCGAGTTTGAGGTCGGCAATCGACGTGATGGTGTGGGCGGTCAGGCTTTTGGTGCCGGTAGCGCCCGTCGGGCAGCGGAAATCGGTGACATAACTTTTCGCACCGCCAACATCCAGGCTGATGTCGATTCGCGGCGTCGGCAGCAGTTGCGGATCCAGTTGCTCGCAACCCGCGCCAAGCAGGCAGCCCAGCGAGTTCAGCGTGCCAACCAAGTCCAGACTCAGCAGCGCATTGAGCGTCGGCGTCAATGCACCGACTAGTCCAAGCACGGCGTTGGTCAGCCCGGTCACGCCGCTCAGCACCGGCAGATTCGTTGAAATCAGCGTGCGAATTTGCGCGGTGCGCACGTAAATCCGGTTTGCGCCGGTTGGATCGGCCTTGGCCAGCGCCGGATCACCAATCGCAGAAAACTGCGGCGGCTCGATCACCTTCACTTTCACCGTGACATTCGCCAGCCCCAACACACTGATCGGCAACGTCGCCGCCACCGCGCTTTTGCTGTTGGCCAGTTGAATCACGCCCTGCACCAGTTGCAGCAGTTGCAGATTGGCGTCGAGCCCCGCCGCCGTGGTGCCGGTCTGCAATTGCAGAATATCGCCAAGTTTGACCGGCGCCGCGTTGATCGCCGCCACCTGCAACTGGCCCAGCGCGGTGATCACCTCCGCCGTCGCGCCGTTGAGTTGCACCACCGTGGCGGCGGCCTGAATCAGTTGGGTGACCGTGGCCTGGGTGTTGAGCAGCTGCGTGTAATTGCCGGCGGCGACATTGAGGTTGATCGCCAATTGGTTGAGGTAGCTGAGCAGGTTGATATCGGTGTTGAGCAAACCGTTCCAGCCCAGCGCCGTGAGGTTGACGTTGCCGCCCAGCAGCCCGGAAAACAGCGGATTGAGGATGTTCGATTGCGCGGTATTGATCGTGGCCAACGTGCTGCGAATGTTCAGTTGGGCGATGGTCGGCTGGGGTTTCGCGGCGACGGCCGTGGCGTTGAGCGTGGTGTTGAGGCTGACCGCCGTGCCGCTGAATAACGCCTGCACGCCGCCGGCAAAACTGGTGGTGAGGGTGTGACTGCCGACTACGCGCACCGCTGCCGCTTGCGTGGCATCCGCGGTAAACGAGCGCAATCCGGTCGCGGCCGTGACTAATGAACCACAGGTGGTGGCGAGGGTGTTGTTGGCATCGACGGTAAAACCATTACGCACCGCGCTTTGCCCGGCGTAAGTGGCAGCGGTCAAACCGGGCAGACAGTTGCCGCCACGGCTCACCGCTTCCAGCGCGGCGTTATCCACCACCCGCTGCAATTTGCGCTGCTCCATGTACAAGCGCCCGGTGTCGACCACCAACAGCATCGCCACCAGCGCCACACTCAGGGTGGCAGCCGCCATCAACCCGATCGCCCCGCGTTGCCGGGCCGGGCCATTGAACTGCGAACGAGGCGACATGCCGCACTCCTTTGCCGGCGCACTGCCGAGCGCAACCTCCATTGATGCGATTGAGTGTAGACGCGCCTGCAAACGAACGCTGACGAATCCCTGTAGGAGCTGCCGAAGGCTGCGATCTTTTGATCTTGCTTTTAAAAAAACAGATCAAAAGATCGCAGCCTTCGGCAGCTCCTACAGGGGATTTTTTACATCATTTCAGCGCGGTGGGTAGTTGGCGAGGATTCGGGTGACGGTCTCGCGGATGGCGTTGCTGCGGTCTTCCGGGTTCGGTTTGCTGGCGAGCATCTGCTCGTCGCTGCCGCGCCAAACCAGTTTGCCGTCCTTGCCGTCGAGCAAGTCGATCTGGATGGTCGCGACTTTGTAGGTAATGTTGCGCGTTTCGTTGTACATCGGCGCGCCCCAGTAGCCATTCCACGGGCCACCCCAGCCGCCGCCGTAGTTGGTCGTCACTTGCTGCTGACGATCCTCGACGATCAAGTAAGTCTGCACACTCAAATCACCTTTGGCCCCGGCAGCGGCCGGGCGCAAACCGCGCTGATCGAGTTGATCGGTGACGGCCTGGCGGATGCGTTGCTCGGTCAGGTCGCTTTTGATCCGTGGATCATCCGGGCGATATTGCAGGGCGGGTTCTTTCCAGCTCCAGTTGCGATACGCAGCAAAATCGCGGCTGGCGTCGAAGTCATGATTGACCTGATTGGCGGCGCAGGCGCTGAGCAACGCGGCCATGGCCAGTAAGGCGAGACGACGGAACATGGTTTTTCTCCGGTAGAAGACATGACCTGCACAAGCTTCTCATTTGCAAGAAGCTAACTGGGAGGATACGCCGACATGGCCTTTTCCACAGCCTCCCGGATCGAATCAGCTTGATCACTCTGGTTGCCACGGGTGCCTGTCTCGGCGCTGGAACTCCAGACCGGTTGTCCGGTACCGGCGTCGAACAGATCTACCTGAACGACGACCACTTGTTCGGAGTACGTGCGCACGATCGGCACGCTGTTGTACATCCCGTAACCCCGACCATAACGATCATAGCCACTGTATCCGCCGCCGTAGTAGCCGTAATCGTCCTGCACCTGACGCAAGCGTGTTTGCAGACTCAGATTGGCGCTGACCAACAGGTCGGCCGGACGATTGTCGTGCAGCGGGCGCAAACCACGCTGATCCAGCGCGTTGCTGACTGCCTCGGCCACTTGCGCCGAATCCGCCCACGCCGTGCCCGGCGGCAATTGGCCGTTGAGCCAGGCCCAGCTGCGATAGCGTCCGTAATCACGCGGCGGCGCCGGATAAGCACTGCGATCAAAGGTGTTGGCGGCTTGCGGCGGCGCCGGCGGCAAGGGCCGCGATTGCGCCACATAAGGGTTGCTGCCCTCGCAGGCGGCCAACCCCAGACAGATCAGCAATAACCCGGATTGAGCTTTCATTTCGCGCTCCGATCAGATCGGCCGGCAGATCCAGTGCAAGTAACGCCCAAGCCCGGCGAAGCTTGGGTGGCGACGGTGAGCGAGCTCCATCTCGAGCAAATCGACGAGTTCGGCGCGGGCCTGGAATTCCACTGGCATGTAGTCGTGGAAAACCCGGATCCCGCTCTGAGTTTCGACCTGCCACAATCCTTCGAGTTGCGTTGCCAATTCCCGTGGATCGAGGGGCTGCTGCGGGGTCAGGCTCTGCTTTTCACCGGCCATGTCGTTCTTGCGCATTTTCTTGAAATGGCCTTTGAGCAGGTTGCGGTAAATCAGTGCGTCGCGGTTGTAGAACGCCAACGACAGCCAGCCGCCGGGCTTGGTTAATTGATGCAGCACCGGCAGGATCGCGTGGGGTTCGGCGAGCCACTCGAGCACGGCGTGGCAGATCACCAGATCGTAGGGTTCGGTGAGTTGCCCAAGCAATTCCTGCCACGGCGCCTGAATAAACGTCGCGGTCTGCCCGGCTTCGGCGAAACGCTGGCGCGCACCTTCGAGCATCGGCTCGGCCGGTTCGGTGAAGGTCACGTCGTGGCCACGCTCGGCCAGCCACAGCGACATGTGGCCGAGACCACCGCCGATGTCGAGCACACGCAACGGACGATCCGGCAGCGCTTCAACGAGGTCGGCCTGCAACACCGCGAGGCGAATCGCGCCTTTGGCACCGCCGTAGATTTTTTCGGCGAAACGCGTCGCCAACTGATCGAAATGGCGGTCGCTCATCAGCTGAACCGCCGTTCGCTGTCGGCGAGCTTGGCGCGCACCACTTCATTCATGTCCAACCCCAACTCGCTGCACAGCAGCAACAGGTACAGCACGATGTCGCCGACTTCCTGCCCGGCATGGGCGAGTTTGTCAGCGGGCAACTGGCGCGACTGGTCTTCGCTCAGCCACTGGAAGATTTCCACCAGCTCAGACATCTCGACGCTGGCGGCCATGGCCAGGTTTTTCGGGCTGTGAAATTGCCGCCAGTCATTACGGTCGCGAATGGCGTGCAGGCGTTCGGTCAGTTCAACAAGGTTCATCGGGCTCTCCTGAAGGCGTATAGCTTCAAGCGGATGCCCGCTGAAGGCAAGCGCAAACCCTGTAGGAGTGAGCCTGCTCGCGATGACGCCATTGCATTCAACATCACCGTTGACTGACACACCGCTATCGCGAGCAGGCTCACTCCTACAAGGGCGGTGTAAACCCACTATCATGCAGGGAACTCGGCCACCTGCGTTGTGGCCCAAGGCTCAGCTCTTTCATCAGGATGCACACATGCAGGTAGAAAGCTTTTTCGAATGGCTCGGCCAGGCGCTCGGGTCGGTGATCCGCTTTATCGTCGATGGCCTCAGCGGGCTGTTCAATATTCTGAGCAATGCCGGCGGCAACTTTGTCGACGGGCTGGCGAAGACGCTGGGGATGGACACGTCGATCATCAGCATCATCGCGCTGATTGTCGGGTTGATGCTGTTGTGGTCGGCGATTCGGGCGTTTATGAATGCGTCGATCATTGCCGGGATTATCTGGTTGTTGCTGGGGTTGTGGTTGCTGAGCTGGATTATTCACTGACACCACAACTCCCCTGTGGGAGCGGGCTTGCTCGCGAAAGCGTCCGATCAGTGAACGCTGCTTTGACTGACACACCGCCTTCGCGAGCAAGCCCGCTCCCACAATAGAACGCATGAGTCGCTACAATGCCGCTCCCCCAAGGAGCCCGCATGTCCAACCTGACCACCGACTGGCGCGACCGCCCGACTCACCGCAAGGTCTGGGCGCTGGCTGCGCCGATGATCCTTTCGAATATTTCCGTGCCGCTGGTGGCGCTGGTCGACAGCACTGTCATCGGCCATTTGCCCCACGCCCATCAACTGGGCGCCGTGGCAGTCGGCGCCAGCCTGTACACCTTTCTCGCCTGGGCCATGGGTTTTCTGCGCATGGGCACTACCGGTTTTGCCGCGCAAGCGGCCGGGCGCAGTGACGGCGCGGCGTTGCGACAGATTCTCTTGCAAGGGTTGCTGCTGGCGATGGGTCTGGCGCTGGTGCTCGGCACCCTCGGCGTGCCGTTGAGCGGCGTGGCTCTTCATTTCATGCAGCCGTCGGCGGAGCTGGATCAGCTCACCCGGGAGTTTTTCCATACGCGGCTGTTCGGCCTGCCAGCGGCGCTGGCCAGTTACGCGCTGGTCGGCTGGTTCCTCGGCACGCAGAACGCGCGGGCGCCGCTGGCGATTCTGCTCAGTACCAACCTGATCAACATCGCCCTCAATCTGTGGTTCGTCATCGGTCTGGACTGGGGCGTGGTCGGTTCGGCCCGCGCTTCGGTGATCGCCGAATGGAGCGGCGCCCTGCTCGGCCTCTACATGACCCGCAAAGCCCTGCGTGCGTATCCGGGGCACATTGCCTGGGCGGCGTTGAAGCTGTGGCAGAGCTGGCGCCCGTTGCTGGCAGTCAATCGCGACATCTTCATCCGCAGCCTCGCCCTGCAATCGGTGTTTTTCCTGATCACCGTGCAAGGCGCGCGGCTGGGCGATGCCACCGTCGCCGCCAACGCGTTGCTGCTCAATGGCTTGCTGCTGACCGCCCACGCCCTCGACGGCCTGGCCCACGCCGTCGAAGCCCTCTGCGGCCACGCCATCGGCGCGCGTGATCGCCTCTCGTTGCGTCGATCGCTGGTGGTGGCTGGCGGATGGTCATTGATCGCCAGCGTCGGTTTTGCCGTGCTGTTTCTGCTCGGCGGGCATCTGTTTATCGAGATGCAGACCAACATCCAGAGCGTGCGCGACACCGCATTCATCTACCTGCCCTACCTCGCCGTGCTGCCGTTGATTGCGGTGTGGAGCTACTTGCTCGATGGCCTGTTCATCGGCGCCACCCGCGCGCGGGAAATGCGCAATGGCATGTTGATGACCGTGGTTCTGCTGCTGCCCTTCGCCTGGGCGCTGCAAGGTCTGGGCAATCACGGCCTGTGGATAACGTTTCTGCTGTTCATGGTCTTGCGCAGCCTGACGCTCGGCGCGCAAGCCCTGTGGCTCAAACGCAATGACGGCTGGTTCAACGGTGGCGCTCATTGAGTGGGCGTGTGCTCGATAAAACCGACCACCTGATCGAGCACCGGCGCCAATCGCCGCAAGGGTCGTGACAGTGTCGCCACCAATGTGATGTGGCTGGGCCGCGAGTAATACAAATCTTGCACCGGCACCCCGGCTTCGCGCAGTTTGCGAGCGAGGCCGCCGGTGTTGCGCGTCGGGTTGACCAGATCATCCTTGCTCGCAGCAATCAGCAACGCCGGTGGCGCGCCGCGACTGACGTGATTGATCGGCTGCGATTGCGGCGGCGAATTCGGCCAGAAGAACACCGGGCGCACATCAGGGTTCTCGATCGGCAGAAAATCATACGGCCCGGCTAGACCGATCCAGCCGCTGAGATCTTTCGGCGACATGCCGACCTTCCCCAGCAAATCCCCATCCAGCGCCAGCATCGCCGCGTTGTAGGCGCCGGAGCTGTGCCCCATCAAATACAGGCGCTGCGGGTTCCCTGAATATTCACTGATGTGTGCCTTGGCCCACGCCACCGCCCGCGCGCCGTCTTCGAGAAACAGTGGATAACGCACCTGCGGATATAGCCGATAATCCGCCACCACTGCGACAATCCCCCGCGACGCCAGCGCTTCGCCAACAAAGGTGTAATCCGTTCGGTCGCCCGTATTCCAGCTGCCGCCGTAGAAAAACACCACCACCGGCGCGTCCTTGAGCGGATGACGCGGCACATAGACGTCGAGCTTCTGCCGTGGATCGTCGCCGTAGGCAATGCCAGCGGTTTTATCGAAGGTCTCTTCGGGCGTCAGGGCATTGAGCACCTTCACCGGCGAGCAACCGCCCAGCACCAACAGTAAAATCCCGCCGATCAGCGCGCCAAATCGTTGCCGAAACGTGCCTGCCATGGATGCCGAATCTCTGATTCAGGGTTGATCGTTCTGCCACTGACGACGCACATGGTCGAGCCCTTCCTGCTGGGTCAATCCCGCCGGCGGCGGCACCAACACAGCGCGCGGATGCAGCAAGCGTAGCCATAACCAGCCGTCGAGCACGCCACGGTCGCTGAAGCCCAGCGCCAGACCTTGTTGAACATGGGAGGCCATCGCCGCGTAGTCGGTTCCAAGCGATTGGCACCAGCGCCAGATGTGCTGCTCCAGCAGACAGGTTTGCAGGCGCTCGCGTTGCTGCGCGGTCAGATTTTCTTCAACCCCGAGCGGCGCCACCGCCAAGCGTGGATTGCGCAATTGCTGCCAGGCGTGACTGCCGATTGCCCGGTCGGCCCAGGTGCCGCCGTACCAACGTAACTGCTGGATTGGCCCGAGCCAGCGGCTCAATTCGCGGGCATCGCAAGCGTCGAAGAAATAGCTCGCAGTCTGGCGGTTGTAGAAACTCAGCAGCGCCCGGTGATGCAGGCCGAACGACACGGTGAGCATGCGCCGCAAGTGCTGCAGCAATTCCGCGCTCGACACTTCGCTATCCAGCAACAAGCCGCGCCAGGTCTGCGGGTCGCGCTGACAGCATTCCAGCAGCGCCTCGCTGTCGTGCAACTCGATCAATAAAGGCCCGTTCTCGCGCAGCGGTTGAAACTCCGTGGCATCGAACAGCCAGAAGTGCCGCAATCCAGCGAATTCTTCACGCAGCATCTTCAGCGCCTGCGGTGCTTCCTGGACATCAAGCAGCAGCCATTGCGCCAGCGGTTCGAGCATGACGTCGCTCATCCGCGACCGCTCTGGTCGAATTCGCTGACCAACCGGCAGCTGCAGATTGATTCGCGACAATGGTTGTAACTGCCGCCGCCGGGGATCAGGCACAGCAGCAGCAACGGTTGCGCCGACTTCAGCCATTGCGGCAGGCCTTCGGTGATCAACTGCTCCGGCAACGAGTTTTCTTCTTCAGGCTCTTCATCGGCCAGCGGCGCCTGTAAAACCCCGCTGATCACCGGTTGATCCGGATCGCCTTCAAGAAAACTCACCACCACCTCGACCCCTTCGCGCAGCAAGGGCAGCGCCTGGTCGGCCAACGCCGGCGCCAGCGGCAGCCAGCAATGACTGGCCGCAGCGCCTTCGCCCTGATACAGCCAATCGAACTGCACCGCCACCGGCCGCGAGCGATCCGGACGCGGCTCGTCGACCGCCACCACCCAGGCCCGTTGCAAACTGTGCATGCGCGGGCGCGCGGGTACGGTTTCCGGTACCGGCGCGGCATCCTGCAAGACCGCGAAAATCCGGTTGGCGTAAGGCTGTTCGAGGGACATATCGGCGTGATGTTCAACGCGCGACAGCAGCCATTCACGATTGCACTCGGCAAACGGATGACCCGCCAGCGGCAGCCAGCGACCGCTGCGCAAGCAGGCCAGATCAGTTTCGCCCTCGGCCCTCTGCGCCGCTTGCGTACCGCCCTCGCTCGGCGACCATGCGTTGTGCAATTGCCAGCGACGCACCGCCGGCGCTTCGTCTTCTATCACGTCAGCAAATTGCGCGGCACCGGCCCGAGGCAATTGCGCGACATCGTCACCGAACACCAGACAATGGCCGTCACGCCGATGCTCAAAGTGATAGTGGATGCCGGCCTGCGCGCACAACCGCTGCAGCAGTTGCAGGTCGGACTCGCGGTATTGGGTGCAGAACGCCAACGGCGGATAGTCGCCGCCCAGCTCAAAGCGTCGCTGCCCACCGCTGATCCCGTGTTCCTTGAGCACTTGCGCAAGAATTTGCGGCACCGAACAACCACTGAACACCCGCTGACTGAAACGCAGCGCCAGGCAGTTCAATTTTGGCCCCAGCCGCGCGCGGCACAGGCGGACGCCCGGGCCATGCTCGTGCTGAACCAGGCTGTGCAATTGCCCGTGCACACCGTTGCGCTGCGCATCGAAATGCAGGAACACCGAGCGGTGCAGCAGACCGGCGAGATCCAGTTGCACATCGTCGATCAACACATCGATCTCAAACGCAAAGGGTTCGCTGAGGGCTTCGTTACCGGTAAACGCCAGCACTTCAAAGGCGTTGGACAGACCCGCTACATCGAGACGAAAGGTCGGCTCGTTGACTGGATCAAACATAGGCGGATCTCTACAGGAGGGGCGGCCGGGGATTCTCGCCGAGACCCATGGCTGAGTAGAGTGCCGAAGTACAACTTAGGAAATGACCTACGCGAAAAGCAGACCGGATGACTTTGCTGGCCGGGATGGCCAAGGATTTCGCGGGGAAGTTGGGATATGTCCCACCGGGTTATCCGAATTTTCCACAGCCTGCGGGGAAAATTTCAGACAACCCGGTTTAAGGACAACCTGCCGTCAGGAAGACAGGTAGGAGGAGCGGGTCAGACCCAGACGCAAGGCATCGAGGAATTGCGTGCGCTCGCTGGCACTGATGCGGGCACTGGCGCACTTGTCGCGGTAGTGAGTCATCAGTTCTTCCGGCGACAAGTGCACGTAACGCAGCATGTCTTCGATGGTGTCGTGGGTCTCGATGCCGGCGTGGTACACGCTGCCATCGGCGTTCTGGTAGATGTTCACCGAGTCGGTATCACCGAACAGGTTGTGCATGTCGCCGAGGATTTCCTGATAGGCGCCCACGAGGAACACGCCCAGCAGGTAGTCTTCGCCTTCATTCAAACCGTGTACCGGCAGACTGGTTTCGATGCTCTGCTCGTCGACGTACTGGTTGATCTTGCCGTCGGAATCGCAGGTCAGATCCTGCAGCACCGCACGGCGCAGCGGCTCTGCGTCGAGACGGTGCAGCGGGGTGATCGGCAGTACCTGAGCGATCGCCCAGGTGTCCGGCAGGCTCTGGAACACCGAGAAGTTGCAGATGT
>Ga0160445_100363_pt1 | contig 25827 bp, 27 predicted proteins | sample HID1972M_E1MG_FD_108215 | JGI IMG/M metagenome (GOLD analysis project Ga0160445, IMG submission 108215) | Enriched pill bug-associated microbial communities from UW Madison campus, WI, USA - HID1972M_E1 MG | ecosystem: Host-associated > Arthropoda: Insects > Digestive system > Unclassified ... | reverse complement strand
CAACATGGAGCTGACCAAGTACCTGGTCAGCGAAGTGATGCAAGCGATGGAACAGCGTCTGGATTCCCTGCGCCGTTTCTACCCGGAAGCGAAAGCCGAAGACTGGCGTCTGGAAGTGGCTGGCCAACGGGTGCAGATCATCAAGAAAGACCCGAAAAAGGGCGGCATCCTGCAATTCGGTACCGAACTGGTGTCGGCCAAGGACGGTTCGCTGGCCGCGCTGCTCGGCGCTTCGCCAGGCGCTTCGGTGACCGTTTCGATCATGCTCGAACTGATCGAGAAGTGCTTCCCGAATCAGGCCAAGGGTGAGTGGGCGGCGAAACTGGCCGAGATCTTCCCGGCCCGTGAAAAGGTGCTGGAAACCGATGCTGCGCTGTATCGCAAGATCAACACGCAGAACAACATCGCGCTGGAACTGGTTGAAGAAAACAGCGAGACACCAAGCTACGCTTGATCTTGCGGCATAAAAAACGCCCCGAACTCAGAGAGTGCGGGGCGTTTTTTTATGCGGATAAACAGTCAGCCACAAAATCTATGGTGTGAGTGACATCGCTTTCGCGAGCAAGCCCGCTCCCACAGTGAATCTCCTGTGCACACAAGATGTGTGGCAACAGAGATCAATGTGGGAGCGGGCTTGCTCGCGAAAGGGCCAGAGCCAACACCACCCATCTGGCAAGAATGTGTTTTTGCCAAATGTCAGGTACGGGACTTTTCGATCAGTTCGATGTAGTCCGGGGCATTACGCTGATCGGCGATCAGCTCAACAAAGGTCTTGCCCTGCTCGTCCTTGCCATCAACGTCATAACCGGCCTCAACGAAGAAACCCAGGAAGCGTTCGAAGTCGTCGATACGCAAGCCACGGTAGGCCTTGATCAGTTTGTGCAGCGACGGCGAAGTGGCGTCGACCGGTTCAAAATCGAGGAACAGCTTGATCTGCTCATCGCCGATCTCGTCACCAATCACTTGTTTCTTATCTTTACGCATTGCCGACTCCAGCTCGCAGACATTACACGGGGCGGGCAGTTTACCCCTGCCCTGCCGCCGGGCTCAACGCGAACGCGTGCTGCCAGTGTGCAAATCAGCCCAGATGTGGCCGTTGGCGTAACTGAGGAACTGCACATACACGGTGTCATTGCGCAGCAGATCAATGATCACGCGGTATTGGGCCAGCGGATAAAACAACGTCAGGGTTTTGCTTTTGTCGTCGTAGATCGGCTTTTTCAGGCTTTTGCTTTCGCCGTCAAAATTGACCAGCACCTGCGTGATGGTCGCACCCTTGTTCAGGGATTTTCCCTTGAGACGGATCAGCAGCGGTGACGTGACCGGAATCGGTTGTTGATTGGATTGACGTTGCGCGCCCACCACCACGGAATAATCGGTGACCTGCATGAGTTGCTGTTGCTCGGGCTCGGCATCGCGCATGGTCAGATCGTCCGGCGGCAGGAATTGACTGTGCATCGGCGCGGCGGACAGAGGCAGGCTGAAGATCAGGAAAAGCGCGGCGAGGCTGCGGATCAAGAGGCTCATGACAGGCTCCGGAGGGCGGGGCCGAGCACTCTAGCATGGGTATCGCGAATGGATCAGCACACACAAAACTACTGTGGGAGCGGGCTTGCTCGCGAAGGCGACCTGACATTCAAAACAAATGTCGACTGATACACCGCTTTCGCGAGCAAGCCCGCTCCCACACTGGATCGGGGCGTAAATTACATGCCTTTAACGGCAAAAATCCCGTTGGCGTTGCGCCAGTAACCTTTGTAGTCCATGCCGTAACCGAAGATGTAGCGGTCGATGCACGGCAGGCCGACGAAATCGGCTTTGAGGTCAGGACGTGCTTTGCGGTCGTGATCCTTGTCGATCAGCACAGCGGTGTGCACTTTGCGCGCACCGGCGTGTTTGCAGAAGTCGATGATCGCGCCGAGGGTGTGACCTTCGTCGAGGATGTCGTCGATGATCAGCACGTCGCGGTCGATGAACGAGACTTCCGGCTTGGCCTTCGAGAACAGGTCGCCGCCGCTGGTTTCGTTGCGATAACGGGTTGCGTGCAGGTAGGACGCTTCCAGCGGGAAGTGCAGATGCGTCAGCAGTTTGCCGGAAAAGATCAGGCCGCCGTTCATCACGCAGAACACCACAGGGTTGCTGTCAGCCAGTTGTTCGTTGATTTGTGCACCGACACGGGCGATGGCCGCCTCGACTTCAGCTTCGGTGTACAGGCAGTCAGCCTCTCGCATGACTTGACGGATATGCTCGAGATCAGCGGACATGGCGCTCTCCAGGGGGTTCGATTTCGGAAAAGCGGGCAAAGGTACGCATCCCGCGAGGTCGAATCAAGCATTTGTGGACTAACGTACTGTATGTCCTATAGGACATCACCCTCGGATAGATTAATCTAGGCCGGTTTTTTTGCCCGCCGCCGGAGTTTTTCCATGCCCATCCTCGAGATCCGCCATCCGCTGATCCGTCATAAACTCGGCCTGATGCGCCGCGCCGATATCAGCACCAAGAACTTCCGTGAGCTTGCTCAGGAAGTCGGCGCGCTGTTGACCTATGAAGCTACAAAAGATTTGCCGCTGGAGTCCTACGATATTGCAGGCTGGTGCGGCACCGTGTCGGTCGAGAAGATCGCCGGCAAGAAGATCACCGTCGTGCCGATCCTGCGCGCCGGCATCGGCATGCTTGAAGGCGTGCTGAGCCTGATCCCGGGTGCCAAGGTTTCCGCTGTGGGTGTCGCCCGCAACGAAGAAACCCTGCAAGCGCACACCTATCTGGAAAAACTGGTTCCGGAAATCGACGAACGGTTGGCGATGATCATCGACCCGATGCTCGCCACTGGCAGCTCGATGGTTGCGACCATCGACCTGTTGAAAAAGGCCGGCTGCAAAGACATCCGCGCGATGGTGCTGGTTGCCGCGCCGGAAGGCATTGCTGCCGTCGAGAAGGCTCACCCGGACGTGACCATCTACACCGCGTCCATCGATGAGCGTTTGAACGAGCACGGTTACATCATCCCTGGGCTTGGCGACGCCGGTGACAAGATCTTCGGCACCAAGCAGAAGGACGCGTAACCATGCAGCAAGAGTTCAACGATCCGCTCTGGCGCACGGTGCTGTCCGGCGCCCAGATGCTGTTCGTGGCTTTCGGCGCTTTGGTGCTGATGCCGCTGATCACGGGCCTCGACCCGAACGTGGCACTGTTTACCGCGGGTCTGGGGACGATCCTGTTCCAGATCGTCACCGGGCGTCAGGTGCCGGTGTTTCTGGCGTCGAGCTTCGCTTTCATTACTCCGATCATTCTCGCCAAGGGCCAGTTCGGCCTCGCCGCGACCATGGGCGGTGTGATGGCGGCCGGTTTCGTCTACACCTTCCTGGGCCTGGCCGTGAAGATCAAAGGCACCGGCTTCATTGACCGTTTGCTGCCGCCGGTAGTGATTGGCCCGGTGATCATCTCCATCGGCCTGGCCATGGCGCCGATTGCCGCGAACATGGCGATGGGCAAGGCTGGCGACGGTTCCGAACTGATCCACTACCAGACCGCGATGCTGATCTCGATGCCAGCGCTGCTGACCACGTTGATCGTGGCGGTGTTCGGTAAAGGCATCTTCCGCCTGGTGCCGATCATTTCCGGTGTGCTGGTCGGTTTTGCCATGTCGTTCTATTTCGGCGTGGTCGACACCGCGAAGATTGCCGCTGCGCCATGGTTTGCGATTCCGCACTTCACCGCGCCGGAGTTCAACTGGCAGGCGATTCTGTTCATCGTTCCGGTGGCCTTGGCCCCGGCCATCGAACACATCGGCGGCGTGATTGCTGTGGGTAGCGTGACCGGTCGCGACTATCTGAAGAAGCCGGGCCTGCATCGCACCTTGCTCGGTGACGGCATTGCCACCACCGCCGCCGGCCTGTTTGGCGGTCCGCCAAACACCACCTACGCCGAAGTGACTGGCGCGGTGATGCTGACCAAGAACTACAACCCGAAAATCATGACCTGGGCGGCGGTTTTCGCCATCACCCTGGCGTTCATCGGCAAGTTCGGCGCGCTGCTGCAAAGCATCCCGGTGCCGGTGATGGGCGGGATTCTGTGCCTGTTGTTCGGTTCGATCGCGGCGGTGGGCATGAACACCCTGATCCGTCACAAGATCGATTTGGGCGAAGCACGCAATCTGGTGATTGTCTCGGTGACGTTGGTGTTCGGGATTGGCGGTGTGCTGGTCGGCACTGGCACCGGCCCGGACGACTTCGGCCTCAAAGGCATCGCGCTGTGCGCGGTGGTGGCGATTGCGCTGAACCTGATCCTGCCGGGCAATGACGGCTGGAAGAACAAGAAGGCGGATGAGCCGCTGATCTAAACTTTTAGATCTGATCGTTCCCACGCTCTGCGTGGGAATGTCTCTAGGGACGCTCCGCGTCCAGTGACGCGGAGCGTCACGGGCTGCATTCCCACGCGGAGCGTGGGAACGATCATGTGGAAGCGGGCTTGCTCGCGAAGCTTTTGGCTTTTAAAGGGCCAACGGTGCTCTTTCACAGAGGGTCGCCAACGCCTTCGCCCACTGCGGGTCGTCGTTCAGGCACGGCACAAGAATCAACTCCTCGCCTCCCGCTTCGCGGAACTGTTCCTTGCCGCGATCGCCAATCTCTTCCAGCGTTTCGATGCAGTCGGCGACAAACGCCGGGCACATCACCAGCAACTTCTTCACGCCGCTTTTACCCAACTCATCCAGCCGCGCTTCGGTGTACGGCTCGATCCACTTTGCCTTGCCCAACCTCGACTGAAACGACACCGACCACTTGCCGTCCGCCAATCCCATGCGCTCGGCAAACAGCGCGGCGGTGCGCAGGCATTGCGCGCGATAACAGGTGGCCAATACTGCCGGCGAAGCGTTCTTGCAGCAGTCTTCGTTCTTGAAACAATGATTGCCCGTCGGGTCGAGCTTGGTCAGGTGCCGCTCCGGCAAGCCATGAAAGCTCAGCAGCAAGTGATCGTAATCCTGCAGCAGATGCGGCTTGGCACTTTCAACCAGCGCGTCGAGGTATTCCGGCTGATCGTAGAACGGTTGCAGCACCGACAATTGCACATTCAACTTCTTCTCACGAATCACCCGTTTGGCTTCTTCGATCACGGTGGTCGTGGTGCTGTCGGCGAACTGCGGATACAGCGGCGCCAGCGTGATGCGTTTGTGCCCCGCCGCGACCAGTTTCAGCAAGCAGGTTGCAATCGACGGCTCGCCGTAGCGCATCGCCAGTTCGACCGGCCCTTGCGTCCACTGCGCCTTCATCTGCTGTTGCAGACGTTGGCTGAGCACCACCAGTGGCGAGCCCTCCTCCCACCAGATCGACGCGTAGGCATGGGCTGACTGCTCCGGGCGTTTGATCAGGATCAGCGACACCAGCAAACGCCGCACCGGCCATGGCAGGTCGATCACGTACGGATCCATCAAAAACTGATTGAGGTAACTGCGCACATCGGCCACCGAAGTGGAGGCCGGGGAGCCCAGGTTGACCAGAAGCAAGGCGTGATCGGTCATGCAACGTCCTATTTCAGAGGCGGCTGGAGAGATCATCCAAAGCCGCGCGTAATTCCGTGAACTGGAAAGTGAAACCCGCTTCCAGCAAGCGTGCCGGCGTAGCCTTTTGGCCGCCGAGCAACAACAAAGACATCTCGCCGAGACCGACCTTCAGTGCCAGGGTCGGCATCGGCATAAACGCCGGGCGGTGCAATACGCTGCCCAGGGTTTTGGCAAATTCGCGATTGCGCACAGGTTGCGGCGCGCACGCATTATAAGGACCACTGGCCTGCTCGCGGTGCAGAAGAAAATCAATCAGGGCGATTTGATCATCGATGTGAATCCACGGCATCCATTGCCGACCGTTGCCCAAAGGCCCACCTAGCCCAAGCTTGAACGGAAACAGCAGCCGCGACAAAAAGCCGCCCTCGGCCGACAGCACCAGACCGGTTCGCACCAGCACCACGCGAATACCCAGCGCTTCGGCACGTTGCGCGGTTTCTTCCCAGGCGATGCACAGCTGACTGGCGAAGTCGTCGATCACCGGCGGCGATTCTTCCGTCAGCTCACGTTCGCCGCCATCGCCGTACCAGCCGATCGCCGAGCCGGAAATCAACAGCGCCGGTTTCTGCGCGCGGGTTTCGAGCCACGCCAGCAAGGTTTCCGTCAGCGTGATGCGACTGCTCCACAGCAACGCCTTGCGCCGATGCGTCCACGGCCGATCGGCAATCGGCGCGCCAGCGAGGTTGATGATCGCGTCTAACGGCTCATCACCCACGTCTTCGAGACGAGCGATGCCGCGCACCTGTGCGCCGCAAATTTTCGCGACTTTTTCCGGCGTGCGGCTCCATACCGTCAGACGATGACCCTGCGCGGACCAGTGTCGGCAGAGTTGTCGGCCGATCAAACCAGTACCGCCGGTCAGCAATATGTGCATGACATCTTCCTCGCGTGGCGTTTAACCCGGATCACTAGTCTATTTTTAAAAGCAGGGATCTTTTCTATCGGGCAGGCTCTATTGTTTAACCATAGGCCAAGCTGTCAGAACGAGAACGCTAGAAGTTATACCAGAAAACAAAATTGTACAGGTTTCAATCACGGCGTAGTCTGTACAGAAAGGTAAACGAGGCCCCTATGACTGTACCTATCGCAATCATCGGCACCGGCATCGCCGGGCTCTCCGCCGCCCAGGCTCTGACAGAGACCGGGCATACCGTGCAACTGTTCGATAAAAGCCGCGGCAGCGGCGGGCGCATGTCGAGCAAACGCAGCGACGCCGGTTCGCTGGACATGGGCGCGCAATATTTCACCGCCCGCGACCGGCGCTTCGTCACCGAAGTACAGCGTTGGCAAAGCCAAGGCTGGGTCGCCGAGTGGACGCCGCAGCTCTATACCTATCAGGGCGGGCAACTGAACCTGTCGCCGGACGAGCAGACACGCTGGGTTGGCGCGCCGCGCATGAGCGCCATCACCCGTGGTTTGCTCGACGGTCTGGAAGTGCATTTCGCCTGCCGCATCACCGAAGTTTTTCGCGGAGAAGAGCACTGGCATTTGCAAGACGCAGAAGGCTTCACCCACGGCCCCTTCAGCCACGTGGTGATTGCCACGCCGGCGCCGCAAGCCACCGCATTATTGGCCGCGGCACCGAAACTCGCCGGCGCCGCTGCGGGGGTGAAGATGGATCCGACGTGGGCCGTTGCCCTCGCCTTCGACACGCCTTTGGATACGCCAATTGAAGGCTGCTTCGTGCAGGACAGCCCGCTCGACTGGCTGGCGCGCAACCGCAGCAAACCCGGGCGCGACAACACCCTCGACACTTGGGTGCTGCACGCGACCAGCGCATGGAGTCGGCAACACATCGACCTGTCCAAGGAAGCGGTGATCGAGCAACTGCACGGTGCTTTTGCCGAACTGCTGCACAGCGCGATGCCAGCGCCGAGCTTCAGCCTCGCCCATCGCTGGCTCTATGCACGCCCGGCAACGGGGCATGAATGGGGCACGCTGGCCGACGCCGATCTGGGCTTGTATGCCTGCGGCGACTGGTGCCTGTCGGGGCGTGTGGAGGGTGCATGGCTGAGTGGTCAGGAGGCTGCACGCCGCTTGCACGAACACCTGCAATGAACCGCATCAACCCGCGCAAGTTGCTGCTGTCGAAATGGACAGCAGCCCACCCGCAGAATCGCGAAAAGCATTTTCTGGTGACCGAATTGTTCCGCGATGAGGAGGGCACGGTGCTGGAAGTTGAATTGCAGGCCGTGCTGACCAAGCGCGCCGAACGCCTTGATTGGCAGACGCTCCAAAACAGCACTGACTGGAAAATCGGTTGGCTCATGTAGGAGCTGCCGAAGGCTGCGATCTGTTGATCTTGCTTTTAAATCAACATCAAAAGATCGCAGCCTTCGGCAGCTCCTACAGAAAGTTATACAAACAATTTGACTTGTACACCTTTGAATCTATGCTAACGCAATGTTGTACAGAGATTGCACTCTGTACAGGTTTAGATTCGAGGTGCCTATGCTTGCCCTGCCCGCCGCCAAACCGAAAATCGCCATCAGTGCCTGCCTGTTGGGTGCCGAGGTGCGCTACAACGGTGGCCACAAGGAATCGCGCCTGTGCAGCCGCACCCTCACTGAATATTTCGAATTCGCCCCGGTTTGCCCGGAAGTCGCTATCGGCCTCGGCATTCCGCGCGAGCCGATTCGCCTCGTCGGTGATCCCGAACATCCGCAAGCCATCGGCACAGTGAATCCGGCGATCAACGTCACCCAGCCACTGGCCGAATACGGCGAGAAAATGGCCGCTGAACTTGATGACATCTGCGGCTACATCTTTATGCAGCAATCGCCGTCCTGCGGGCTGGAGCGGGTCAAGGTCTATCACGCCAACGGCGCTCCGGTGAATGGCGGCGGACGCGGCATTTATGCCCAAGCCTTCTGCGCACAACACCCGGATTTGCCGGTGGAAGAAGCCGGGCGTCTCAACGATCCGGTGCTGCGGGAAAACTTCATCACCCGCGTATTTGCCTACAGCGCCTGGCAGCAGGTACTCGCCGATGGCCTGAGCCGCCGCGCCCTCACCGAATTTCACTCGCGCTACAAATACTTGCTGATGGCCCACAACCCGCTGCAATACAAAGCGTTGGGCAAACTGCTGGGCAACATGGCGCACACCGATCCCGCCGAACTCGGCCCGCGCTACTTCAGCGAACTGATGGCTGCGCTGAAAAAATGCGCCACGCGCGGCACGCACTGCAACGTGCTGCTGCACATCAGCGGTTATCTGAAACAAGTAATCAGCGCCGAAGACAAACAGGAAATGGTGCACGTCATCGACCAATACCGCCTCGGCATCGTGCCGCTGGTGGTGCCGTTGACGCTGCTTAAGCATCACTTTCGCCAACACCCCGATCCGTACATCGCGCAACAGGTTTACCTGCAACCGCACCCGGAAAACCTCAGCCTGCGAAACGCCATCTGATGAACGACAAACTCGACTCCAGCGCCCAGGAAGACCTCGGCGCCGATTTCAAGAAAGCCCTTGATGAAGGCTGGTTGCCGATCCGCGAAGTCGCGCGGCAAACCGGCGTCAATGCGATCACCTTGCGCGCATGGGAACGTCGCTACGGGCTGATCGTGCCGCAACGCACACCCAAGGGCCATCGACTGTATTCGGCTGAGCACGTGCAACGAATTCTGGCGATCCTGACCTGGCTCAATCGTGGCGTTGCAGTCAGCCAGGTCAAGCCGCTCCTAGACACCCCGCAAGCCTTCAGCGAACCGGTGGAAAACGATTGGCAACGCCTGCGTCAAACGTTGCTCGCCGCCGTCACCCAGCTCAACGAACGCAACCTCGACGACAGCGTCAACCAAGCGATGGCGCTGTACCCGCCGCGCACCTTGTGTGAGCAGTTGATGATGCCGCTGCTGGCTGAGCTCGAACAACGCTGGCAGGGCCAATTCGGTGCGCAGATGGAGCGCACGTTCTTTTTTTCCTGGCTGCGCAGCAAATTCGGTGCGCGCATCTACCATAACAATCGTCAGTTGCACGCCGCGCCCTTGCTGTTGATCAACCACTCCGACCTGCCACTGGAACCGCATCTGTGGCTATGCGCGTGGCTGATCTCCAGCGCCGATTGCCCGGTGCAAGTGTTTGACTGGCCGTTACCAGCCGGCGAACTGGCGCTGGCCGTCGAACACCTGCAAGCCCGTGGCGTGCTGCTCTATTCGAGCAAGGCCATGAACCTTGCCCACCTGCCCAAGCTACTGAACGGAGTCAGTTGCCCAAAAATGATTGTCGGACCAACGGTATGCATCCACCACGCCGAGTTGTCCGTAAGAACTTCCGAGATCGCTGATGTGTACCTGGCTGAAGATGCGCTGTCAGCGCACCAGGTACTCGTTCAGCGTGGACTGATTTAATGATGGGTTTAATGTCATGCAATTGATCTGGCTGCGCAGCGACTTGCGCCAACACGACAACACCGCCCTCGCGGCCGCCGCAGCCCGCGGCCCGACCGTGGCCGTGTACCTGTTGAGCCCGCAGCAGTGGCTGGAACACGACGATGCCGCGTGCAAGGTCGACTTCTGGTTACGCAATCTCAAAGAACTGAGCAACAGCCTCGGCGAGCTGAACATCCCCTTGTTGATCCGCACTGCCAATCATTGGGATCAGGCTCCAGCGGAGCTGCTCAAGCTGTGCCGCGAACTGAAGATCGAAGCGGTTCACGTCAACGAAGAATACGGTGTCCACGAAAGCCGTCGCGATGCCGCCGTGGCAGAAACCCTGCAGGCCGAAGGCATCGAGTTTCACAGCTACCTCGATCAACTGCTGTTCAAACCGGGTACCGTGCTGACCAAAACCGACACCTATTTCAAGGTGTTCAGCCAGTTCAGAAAGGTCTGCTACGAACGCCTGCACCGCTCCATGCCGGCGCTGGTCAAGGCGCCCGGCGAACAGGCAATACTCAAGGTCGACAGCGACCCGATTCCTGACTCGGTCAAAGGCTTCGCCACCCCAAGCGAATCCCTGCAAGCCCTGTGGCCGGCCGGTGAAGAAGAAGCGCGCCGACGCCTCGACACCTTCACCGACGCGCAGATCGAATACTACAAAAGCGAACGCGACTTCCCGGCCAAACCCGGCACCAGCCAGCTCTCGGCGTACCTCGCCGCTGGCGTGATCTCACCGCGCCAATGCCTGCACGCCGCGTTGCAAAGCAATCAGGGCGAATTCGAAAGCGGCAACGTCGGCGCTGTCACCTGGATCAACGAACTGCTCTGGCGCGAGTTCTACAAACACATTCTGGTTGGCTATCCACGGGTTTCGCGTCACCGCGCCTTTCGCCCGGAAACCGAGGCCTTGGCCTGGCGTGATGCGCCGGAGGAACTCAAGGCTTGGCAAGAAGCGCGCACCGGCCTGCCGATCATCGACGCGGCGATGCGCCAATTGCTCGAAACCGGCTGGATGCACAACCGTCTGCGCATGGTCGTGGCGATGTTCCTGACCAAGAACCTGTTGATCGATTGGCGTGAAGGCGAGCGCTTTTTCATGCGTCATCTGATCGACGGCGATCTGGCGGCGAACAACGGTGGCTGGCAATGGAGCTCCTCGACCGGCACCGACTCCGCGCCGTACTTCCGCATTTTCAATCCGTTGAGCCAGTCGGAAAAATTCGACAGCGAAGGCCTGTTCATCAAGCACTGGCTGCCGGAACTCACCGGGCTGAACAAAAAGGAAATCCACAACCCGGCCAACCTTAGCGGACTGTTTGGCGTCGCCGATTATCCGTCGCCAATCGTCAACCTCAGCGCCTCCCGTGAGCGCGCACTGGCCGCGTTCAAGAGCCTGCCATCGCGCACGGCAATGGAGGGCAGTGATGAGTGAATTCCTGCGCCGCTTCGCCCAACAATTTTGCGAGTTGAACAAAGACAACCTGCACCGGCTGGGCGAGCTGTACAGCGATGACATTCACTTCACCGACCCGTTGCACGAAGTGCAGGGGCTCAAGCAACTGCACGATTATTTCAGCGAGCTGTACGCCAACGTCAGTGAGCTGCGGTTTGATTTTCATGGCTTCGATCAGATCAGCGACGGCGAAGGCTATCTGCGCTGGGTCATGAGTTACCGCCATCCGCGCCTGGCGAGTGGTCAGGTGATTCGCGTCAGCGGCTGCTCGCATCTGCTCTGGCGCGACAAGGTTTATCGCCACCGGGATTACTTCGATGCCGGGGCGCTGTTGTATGAACATTTACCCGTATTGGGCCGGGTCATCGCCTGGCTAAAAAGGAGAATGGGATGAGTCGTACACCTCCACGGCGCTATTGGTTGACCGGCGCCAGCAGTGGCATCGGCGCGGCGCTCGCTGAAGAAATTCTGAAAAGCGGCGCGCACCTGGCGGTCAGCTCGCGCTCGGTCGCGGTACTGAAAGTCTTGTCGCAACGCTATCCGGGCCAGGTTTTAGTAGTGCCGGGGGATTTGACCAACAGTCAGACCGTGCGCGAAATCGGTGAGCAGATCGCTGAAGTCTGGGGCTCGCTGGATTCGGTGATTCTCAACGCCGGCACCTGTGAATATGTCGACGCCAAGCAGTTCGACGCGTCGATCATCGAGCACGTGGTGCGCACCAATCTGCTCGCCAGCAGCTACTGCATCGAAGCCGCCCTGCCGCTGTTGCGCAAAGGCACCGCGCCGCATCTGATCGGCGTCGCCAGTTCGGTGACCTACCTGCCGCTGCCTCGGGCCGAAGCCTACGGCGCGTCGAAGGCCGGGCTGCGTTATCTGTTCGAATCGCTGCGCATCGATCTGGCGGATGAAGGCATCGAAGTCACCATCGTCAGCCCCGGTTTCGTCGAAACGCCGCTGACCGCGAAGAACGATTTCCCGATGCCGCTCAGTTGGCCTGTGGATAAAGCCGCGCGGCACATCTTCGCCAAGCTCAAGGATCGGCCACTGGAAATCGCCTTTCCGGCGCTGTTCATGGCCGCGTTGTGGCCGCTGTCGAAATTGCCGGCCAGCCTGCAACTGGCGATCGGCAAGCGCATGGTGCGTAAATCGCCGCCGCTGCGAGATCCAGCATGAAAATCGCCATCGTCGGCAGCGGGATCGCCGGGCTCACCTGCGCCCACCTGCTCAATCGCCGACATGACGTGCACGTGTTCGAGGCCAGCGACTGGGTCGGTGGCCACACGCACACGGTCGAAGTGACGGTCGACGGCCAGCAGTACGCGGTGGACACCGGGTTTATCGTGTTCAACGACTGGACGTACCCGAATTTCATCCGCTTGCTCGGCCAGCTCGGCGTGCCGTTCAAAGCCACCGAAATGAGTTTTTCGGTGAGCGACCCGGACACCGGTCTGGAGTACAACGGCAACAACCTCAACAGCCTGTTCGCCCAGCGCAGCAATCTGTTGTCGCCGGGGTTCTGGGGCATGTTGCGCGACATTCTGCGCTTCAATAAAGAAGCCCAGCGCGACCTCGCCGAACTGCGCATTTCCAGCGACATGACCCTCAACGATTACCTGAAAGCAGGCAACTACGGCGAGCGTTTCATCCTGCATTACATCGTGCCGATGGGCGCGGCGATCTGGTCGATGCCGATGGCCGAGATGCTCAATTTTCCGCTGCAATTCTTTGTTCGCTTCTTCAAGAATCACGGGCTGTTGTCGGTGAGCAATCGTCCGCAATGGCGGGTGATCGAGGGCGGTTCCAGCGCTTACATTGCGCCGCTGACCGCCGCGTTCAAAGACAAGATCCGCCTCAACTGCCCGGTAACACGGGTCGAGCGCGATGAGCATGGCGTAGTTATCCACAGTGCGGCGGGCAGCGAGCAGTTCGACAAAGTGGTGTTCGCCTGCCACAGCGATCAGGCCCTGCAATTACTCGCCGAGCCGAGCGATGCCGAACGCGAAATCCTCGGCGCCCTGCCCTACGCCGACAACGAAGTGGTGCTGCACACCGACACGCGATTGTTGCCGACACGCAAATTGGCTTGGGCCAGCTGGAACTATCGGCTCAGCGGCGCCGGCCACACTCACGCCGCCGTCACTTACGACATGAACATTCTGCAAGGCATTCAGAGCGACACCACGTTCTGCGTCAGCCTCAACCAGAGCGCCGGCATCAGCCCGTTCAAAGTGCTCGCCAAATACACCTACGCCCACCCGCAATACAGCCTCGCGGCGGTAGCGGCGCAAAATCGCTGGGGGGAACTGGACGGTGCGCAACATACGCATTATTGCGGCGCTTACTGGGCCAATGGTTTCCATGAAGACGGCGTGGTCAGCGCGTTGCGCGTGGCTTCGGCGTTCGGGGAAACCTTATGAACAGCGCCCTTTATAGCGGCTGGATCGGCCATCGGCGCTTCTCGCCGCGCAAGCATCAATTTCGCTACAAGATCGGCTTGCTCTATCTCGATCTCAGCGAGCAGGACGCCGTGCTCGCGCTGTCGCCGCTGGCAGGTCGCAGCCGATTTGCACCGTTCTCCTTTCGCGAGACCGACTACCTCAAATCCTTCACCAGTCGCGGCGTGCGTTTGATTGATGCGGTGCGCCAACAGGTCGGCGCCGCCATCGGTCACGAACCGCAAGGCGCGATCTGCCTGCTGACCCAGGCGCGCAGTTGGGGTTTGTCGTTCAATCCGGTGAGCTTCTTTTATTGCCACGAGGCCGATGGGCAGCTGGCAGCGATCGTCTGCGAAGTCACCAACACGCCGTGGCGCGAGCGTTATCACTATGTGTTGCCGGCCCGTGCGCCAAGCAATCTGCAGGATTTCCACCAGCACTTTGCCGTGGCCAAGGCCTTTCACGTTTCGCCGTTTCTGCCGCGCGACCTCGAATACCGCATGAGCTTCAGCCCCGCGGCGAAAAACCTCGGCGTACACATGGCCGACTGGCAGGGCGAGCAAAAACTGTTCGACGCGACGCTCAATCTGCAACGCGAAGCCCTCGACCGTCGCAGCCTGCATCGCTACCTGAAACGCTTTCCGTGGATGACCGCGAAAACCGCGTTGGCCATTTACTGGCAAGCGCTGCGGCTGTTACTCAAACGCGCACCGATTTTTGCTCACCAGGCTGCCGACGGCAGCTTTCAAACCGCCACTGTGCCTCCCAAGGAGCACCGCCATGAAATCCTCTAGCCTGTCGGTCAGTCGGCTCAGCACCAACGGTTTGACCGGTTCGTTGCTGCGCCGTGGCGTATTGCGTCAATTGGGTCAGCTCAAACACGGGCAACTGCTGGTGGTCGAGGATGGCGAACGCTTGATGTTTGGCACGCCGGGCAGTGCCTTGCTCGGGGAAATCCATGTGCTGGATTCGGCCCTGTGGGGCATGGTTGCCAGTAATGGCTCGATCGGTGCGGGCGAGGCGTTTATTCACGGTTACTGGAGTTCGCCGGATCTGACGGCGGTGGTGCGTGTGTTCGTCAGCAACCTTGAGGTTCTCGATGCGATGGAGGGCGGCCTGGCCCGCATCAGTCGGCCGTTGGTGCAAGGTCTGCACTGGCTCAATCGCAATACACGCAAGGGTTCGCAGAAGAACATCGCGGCGCATTACGACCTCGGCAATGACCTGTTCGAACAGTTTCTCGACCCGACCATGATGTATTCGGCGGCGCAGTTTCTTACCCCGGAAGACACGTTGGAGCAGGCGCAACTGAACAAACTGGAGCGCATCTGCCAGAAGCTCGCGCTCAAGCCCAGCGATCACTTGCTCGAGATTGGCACCGGTTGGGGCAGCATGGCGCTTTACGCCGCACAGAATTACGGTTGCCGCGTGACCACCACGACGCTGTCGAAAGAGCAGTACGCCTTCACCGCCCAGCGCATCGAGCAACTCGGTTTGCAGGATCAAGTGACGTTGCTGCTGGAGGACTACCGCGACCTCACTGGCGAGTACGACAAACTGGTGTCGATCGAGATGATCGAAGCGGTCGGCCATCGCTTCCTGCCGACCTATTTCAAACAGTGCGCGCACTTGCTCAAGAGCAACGGTTTGATGCTGATCCAGGCGATCACCATTCGTGAGCAACGCTACGAGCAGGCCAAACGCGGCGTCGACTTCATTCAGCGCTACATCTTCCCCGGCGGCGCCCTGCCCTGTGTGCAGAAGATGCTCGAAGTGGTCAGCCGCGACACCGACATGAATCTGCTGCACATGGAGGATTTCGGCCTGCATTACGCCAAGACCCTGCGCCTGTGGCACGAGAACTTCCGCCGCGCCCATGGCCGTTTGACCGAGCTGGGTTATGACGATTATTTCCTGCGGCTGTGGGAGTTTTACCTGTGCTATTGCGAAGGTGGTTTCCTCGAACGCACCATCGGCACCGCGCAATTGCTGCTGGCCAAACCCGCGGCGATGACTGCGCCACTGCTTGGCCGCTTCGATGCTTGAGCGAGTTGCCAATGCCGTGTTGTTCCAGATCGGCTGGCTGACCTGCGTAATCGGCGGCAACAGTTTGTGGTTGTTGCTGGCGTTGGCAGTGCTGGTGATTCATCTGCGCTGGATCAGCAGTTGGGCGGTTGAAGGGCGTTTGATTTTGAGTGTGGTGATTGTCGGCACGGCGGTGGACAGCGTTTTGCGCGGCGTCGGCGTGTTTGAATTTCAGGATCAATCGCCGCTGATTCCGCTGTGGCTGATGCTGCTGTGGGCGTTGCTTGCGACCACGTTGCGGCACTGTCTGCAATGGAGTGGTCGGCCCTGGTGGCTGGCGAGTGGATTGGGCGCGGTGGGTGGCGCGTTGTCGTATTACGGCGGTGGACGACTGGCCGGTGTGCAATTTCCCTACGGCGAATTACCGACACTGATTGGCATCGGCCTGCTCTGGGCACTGTTGTTTCCGCTTTTGCACTCTATGGCGCGGCGGTTGGCGGGCTGAGCGTCTGTCAGACCATTCACACGCACCGCAGCGACTGCCTTACACTGCCGCCATGAAAACCATTCCCCACCAGCAAATCACCGAGCCTGCAGTCACCTGCTCGACCTGCGCGGCGTGCTGCTGCCAGCTCGAAGTGATGCTGATCACCGACACCGGCGTGCCTGATCGCTTTATCGATACCGATGAGTGGGGCGGCGAAGTGATGCTGCGCCTGGACGACGGCTGGTGCGCGGCGCTGGATCGCGACACGATGATGTGCACGATCTACGAAAAACGCCCGCTGATCTGCCGCGAATTCGAAATGGGCGCCCCCGAGTGCCTCGAAGAACGCCAAGGCATCACCACTGCGTACCGCTGATCCAAAAAACAAAAGATCGCAGCCTTCGGCAGCTCCTACATGGGATTGTGTTTCACCTGTAGGAGCTGCCGAAGGCTGCGATCTTTTGATCTTGCTTACAACGGCATTGTGTAGTGCAGCGCGTAGCTTTCTACGCCGTCGTTACTGCTGGCCAGGCCGGCGTTGGAATAGTGCGTCGCACGGATCCCGACTTCATGCCCGCCATTGAAACGCAGACCAAAACCGATACGGTCTTCGAACTGGAGCGAGCCGCCAATGTTGTTGGATTCGTACTTGGTGTTGGAGAACGCGGCAACGCCGATCCCCGCTTCAACGTACGGTTTGACCGACTGGCCGGCAAACTCGTAAACAAATACCGGCGAGAACGACAGGCTGTTGTTGCTGGAGGTCTTGTCACCTTCCCAATAGGTGTAGGCGCCGCTCCAATAACCGGTCAGGCGACCGACGTCGCTCTGCAGCCAGCTCTGATCCCAATCAAAATTCATCCCCAGGCGGTAGGTCATGGTCGAATCGCTGGTGGCCCCCACCGCAAATTCAACACCTGCCGCTTGTGCAGTAATGCTTTGCCCCATTAGTGCGGCCGCAATCGCGGCCAAGCAGAATAGTCGCTTCACTTTGAAACTTCCTTTTCCGGAACGATCGTTTGGTTTTCTGGTTAACACAACGCTATAGAAGTCTGCGCCTGAATAGAAGTTCAGACGAATTTCAGCTTATTTCACGTTTTTTTCACAAACCGAAGTTTTGCACATCATTCGCAGTTTGCCCCAGCAACGGCAGGACATTTTTGAAGGACTGCAGATCCGCGCTCGTCCAGAATCTGACCGATCGGTTCGGCCCCTCAGCCAGCAGATCGCGCTCGGCCAGCAGCCGTTGAAGTTGCCGCGCCACAGCGGCGCCGGTGTCGATCAAACTGATGTCCGCCGGGATCATCGATTTGAGCATCGGCTTGAGGAAGGGATAGTGCGTGCAACCAAGAATGATCGTGTCGCAACCGTTGGCCAGCAACGGATCGACATAACTTTTCAACAACGCGCGCAATGTGTCGCTGTGCAGGTCACCGCTTTCAATCAGCTCGACCAGCCCGGGACAAGGCTGGGTAATCACCCGCACATCGGTGGCGAAGCGATCAAGTAATGCCGCGAACTTGGCACTCTGCAAAGTGCCCGTAGTGGCGAGCACGCCGACCACACCGCTACGGGTCGCAGCCGCCGCCGGTTTCACCGCGGGTTCCATGCCGACAATCGGCCAGTCCGGGTAATCACGACGCAAATCGGCAACCCCGGCGACGGTCGCCGTGTTGCAAGCCAACACCAACGCCTTGGCGCCCTGCTCGCGGAAAAACCCGGCCATCACGCTGCAACGCTGGCGGATAAATTCCGGGGTTTTCTCGCCGTAGGGAATGTGCCCGCAATCGGCGACATAGAGCAGCGATTCGTTGGGCAACAACTGCTGGATTTCTGCCAGTACCGACAGACCGCCGACACCGGAATCGAACACGCCGATCGGCGCTTCACGCATGGCGCGAGCCACAGACACTGCAACCCGGATCACGCTTGACGCGCAGTTCACGGAAACGCGAGCCCAGCGCATCGATCAGCAACAAACGGCCCACCAGCGGCTCGCCGAAACCGACCAGCACTTTCAACGCTTCAAGCGCTTGCAGACTGCCAACCAGCCCCACCAACGGCCCGACAACACCCGCTTCGCTGCAGGTCAATTCGGCTTCGCTGCCGTGGCCGTACAAGCAGTGGTAGCACGGGCTCTCATCGCGACGCGGGTCGAACACCGACAACTGCCCTTCAAGGCGAATCGCCGCGCCGCTGACCAGCGGTTTGCGCGCCGCCACACACGCGGCGTTGACCGCCTCGCGCGTAGAAAAATTATCGGAACAGTCGAGCACCAGATCCACCGCTGCCACGGCGGCCGCGAGAGAATCCTCGTCCAGCGCCTGACGATGGGCGATCAGTTGAATCTCGGGATTGATCGCGCCCAGACGCTTGAGCGCCGAGTCAACCTTGCTCATGCCGACGCTGTCGGTGTCATGAATGATCTGGCGTTGCAGGTTGGTCAGATCGACCGTGTCGAAATCCGCCAGATGCAGCTCACCAACTCCGGCCGCCGCCAGATACAAGGCGACCGGCGCGCCGAGACCACCGAGGCCGACGATCAGCACGCGACTGTCCTTGAGCTTCAACTGGCCATCGATGTCGATGTGTTGCAGCAGAATCTGCCGGCTGTAGCGCAGCAATTCCTGATCATTCAGCACGGCAGGCGTCCCAGACTGATGCGTTGATGACCGCCCAGATCGGTGCGGCTGTGGACTTCTTCAAAACCGCGCGTCAGCAACAGATCGCGCACGGCTTCGGCTTGATCATAGCCATGTTCGAGCATCAGCCAGCCACCGGCCTCCAGATACTCCGGGGCCTGTTCGACGATCAAGCGCAGATCATCGAGGCCGTCTTCACCGGCGACCAAGGCGCTGGCCGGTTCGAAGCGCACATCGCCTTCGACCAGATGCGGATCGGCCGCCGCAATATACGGCGGGTTGCTAATGATCAACTGAAAACGCTGACCGGCCAGCGAGCTGAACCAATGGCTGCTCAGCACCGTGGCGTTGTTCAAATGCAGGCGCTGACGATTGCGTTCGGCCAGTGCCACGGCCTCAAGCACGCGATCCACCGCCGTGACTTTCCACGCCGCACGCTCGCTGGCCAAGGCCAAGGCAATCGCGCCGCTGCCAGTGCCGAGGTCGAGCACTTTAGCCGGCGTCGCGGGCAGCAATTCCAGCGCCGCTTCCACCAGCAATTCAGTGTCCGGACGCGGGATCAGCGTGTGCGGCGCGACTTCCAGATCGAGTTTCCAGAAACCCTGCTGACCAAGAATGTAGGCCACCGGCTCACCGCCACGGCGACGTTGCAGGTATTCGGCAAAGGTCAGCGCCGCGTCACTCGGCACGATGCGCTCGGGCCAGGTGTGCAGAAAACTGCGCGACTTGCCCAGTGCAGCGGCCAGAAGCAATTCGGCGTCCAGACGCGCAGTGGGCGAGTCCGGCAGTTCGGCGGCGCGCAACAGGCTGGCAATGATGGTCATTTATTCACCTATCGCTGCGAGTTGGTCAGCCTGGTATTCGGCCAGCAACGGCTCGATCACCGCATCAACGCCACCGGCGAGAATTTCATCAAGGGAGTACAGAGTCAGGTTGACGCGATGGTCGGTGACCCGGCCCTGAGCAAAGTTGTACGTGCGAATGCGCTCGGAGCGATCGCCGGAACCGACCAGCAATTTACGCTCGCTGGCGATGGCATTCGCCGCCGCTGCGGTCTGCTGATCGTTGAGTTTCGCCGACAGCCAGGCCATCGCCCGCGCACGGTTCTTGTGCTGGGAACGCTCTTCCTGACACTCGACGACGGTGCCGGTCGGTATGTGCGTAATGCGGATCGCCGAATCGGTGGTGTTGACGTGCTGACCGCCGGCCCCGGAGGAGCGGAACGTATCAACACGCAAATCCGCCGGGTTGATCTCGATCGCTTCGCGCTCGTCCGGCTCGGGCAACACAGCCACGGTGCACGCGGAGGTGTGGATACGGCCCTGGGATTCGGTGGCGGGTACGCGCTGAACGCGGTGCGCGCCGGATTCGAATTTCAGTTTGCCGTAAACGTTGTCGCCTTCGATGCGGGCGATGACTTCTTTATAGCCGCCGTGTTCGCCTTCGTTTTCCGAGAGGATCTCCACGCGCCAGCCGCGACGCTCGGCGTAACGCGAGTACATGCGGAACAGGTCGCCGGAGAAGATCGCCGCCTCGTCGCCACCGGTGCCGGCGCGAATTTCGAGGAAGACGTTGCGCCCGTCATTCGGATCCTTGGGCAACAGCATGCGTTGCAGGTCGGCTTCCAAAGTGATCAGCGATTCTTTGGCTTCGCGGACTTCTTCCACGGCCATTTCACGCATGTCCGGGTCGTTGTCCTTGAGCAGCGCCTGCGCGCTTTCAAGATCGCTTTGTACGCTGAGGAGCTTTTTATAGCCTTGTACGACCGGCTCGATTTCGGCGTATTCCTTGGAATAGGCGCGGAATTTGCTCTGATCGGCAATGACCTCGCCGTCGCCGAGCAGTGCGGTCAGTTCCTCGAAACGGTCCTGGAGGATGTCCAGCTTATTGTGCAGTGACGCTTTCATTGCGGTTTTTTATCCGAAAAGCTATCCGGTGAGCCCTCGAGGGCAAAGAGTTCCTGGGCCATGGCCAGCGCATCGAGGCGGCCTTCGGCAGAAAGCTTTTTCAGTTGCACGCTGGGCGCATGCAACAGTTTATTGGTCAGGCCACGGGCCAGTTGCCCGAGCACGTCTTCGGCGTTGCCGCCGTTGGCCAGCAGACGCAGGGCTTTTTGCAGCTCTTCGTCACGCAGGCGTTCGCTCTGTTGACGATAGGCCTTGAGCACATCAACCGCCGCGAGTTCGCGCAGGCGCACCATGAAATCGTCGGCGCCGACCGAAACCATCTCTTCGGCGGCTTGCGCTGCGCCCTGGCGGCTCTTGAGGTTTTCGGCGACCACTTCGTGGAGATCGTCGACGCTGTACAGGTAAACGTCGTCCAGTTCGCCGACTTCCGGTTCGATATCCCGGGGAACCGCGATGTCGACCATGAAGATCGGTTTGTGCTTGCGCAGTTTCAAAGCACTTTCCACCGCGCCCTTGCCGAGGATTGGCAACTGACTGGCGGTCGAACTGATCACGATATCGCTGCGCACCAGTTCTGCCGGGATGTCCGAGAGCAGCACCGCGTGGGCGCCGAACTGTTCGGCGAGCAAACTGGCGCGTTCGAGCGTGCGGTTGGCGACGACGATGCGCTTGACGCCCAGCTCGTGCAAATGGCGGGCGACCAGCGTGATGGTCTCGCCGGCGCCGATCAGCAAAGCCTGGCTGCGTTGCAAATCACTGAAAATCTGTTTGGCCAGACTGACGGCGGCAAATGCCACCGATACCGGGTTTTCGCCGATGGCGGTGTCGGTGCGCACCTGCTTGGCGGCATTGAACGTCGCCTGAAACAATCGCCCCAGCAGCGGGCCGATGGTGCCAGCCTCACGGGCCACGGCGTAGGCCGATTTCATTTGGCCGAGAATCTGCGGTTCGCCCAACACCAGCGAGTCGAGCCCGGAGGCGACGCGCATCATGTGACGAACTGCCGCATCATCTTCATGCACATAAGCACTCGCGCGCAGCTCATCGAGGCTTAAATGATGGTAATCAGCCAGCCAGCGCAAGACGACATCGGCAGAAAGCTGATCCTGTTCTATATAAAGCTCACTGCGATTGCAGGTGGAGAGGATCGCGGCTTCGCGGCTGTCGGTCAGTCGGCAGAGCTGCTGCAACGCCTCCACCAGTTGCTCAGGCGTAAAAGCCACGCGCTCGCGGACGTCTACTGAAGCAGTCTTGTGGTTGATACCGAGTGCAAGGAAGGCCATTCAAAGTCGCTGGTGGTGACGTGAAGCCGGCAATTGTCCTACTTCGTCAGATTCAGAACAACTACCGCTGACTATTGTCCCAATGGTCAGTCCCTATAATGGGCACAATTTGGCTCCTTGTAGGAGCTGCCGCAGGCTGCGATCTTTTGATTGATCGTTCCCACGCTCGGCGTGGGAATGCAGCCCGGGACGCTCCGCGTCTCAAACAACGTCAAAAGATCGCAGCCTGCGGCAGCGCCTACAGGGCGATAAGCCGTAAATTGCCTGAGCGGTTATGTTTGGCCGAAGGCTTGTGTCATGATGATCCGACCGCAGGTTAGTCGTCCTCTTCCTATATGAATAGATCTTCCGCGTTGCTCCTCGCTTTTGTCTTCCTCAGCGGCTGCCAGGCCTTGGCACCCGTGTCGCCGGACGGTACGCCGCCGGTCGAAGACACCACGCCCGCGCCTGAAAAGCCCAAGGTTTACAGCTCGTTCAGCGAGGAAACCGTCTTCAGCCTGTTGAGCGCCGAACTCGCCGGCCAGCGCAATCGCTTCGATATTGCGCTGGATAACTACGTGACCCAGGCGATCAATACGCAAGATCCGGGCGTTTCCGAGCGTGCGTTTCGCATCGCCGAATATCTGGGCGCCGATCAACCGGCCCTCGATACCGCGCTGATCTGGGCGAAAAATGCTCCGGAAGACCTCGAAGCGCAACGCGCCGCCGCCGTGCAACTGGCGCGCGCCGGGCGTTACGACGACTCGATGGTCTATATGGAGAAAGTCCTGCAGGGCAAGGGCGACACCCATTTCGACTTCCTTGCCCTGTCGGCGGCTGACACTGATCAAGAAACCCGCAACGGTCTGATGAAAAGTTTTGACCGTTTGTTGCAGCGCCACCCGAACAACAGTCAGCTGATTTTCGGCAAAGCCCTGCTGTTGCAACAGGACGGCGACAATAAAGCGGCCCTGACCCTGCTCGAAGACCATCCGCCGGAAGAAGGCGAGATCGCCCCGATTCTGTTGCGCGCACGCTTGCTGCAAGTGATGAACCGTGGCGACGAAGCGCTGCCGCTGCTGCGAAAAAACATCAAGAAATACCCGGACGACAAACGCCTGCGCCTGACTTACGCGCGCATGCTGGTTGAGCAAGACCGGATGGACGACGCCAAAGTCGAATTCTCCAGCCTTGTTCAGCAATACCCGGAAGACGACGAACTGCGTTACTCGCTGGCGCTGGTATGCCTCGAAGCCAAGGCCTGGGACGAGGCCAAGGGCTATCTGGAAGACTTGATCGCCCGTGAAAGCCACGTCGATTCTGCCCATCTGAACCTCGGTCGCATCGCTGAAGAGCGTAACGATCCACAAGGCGCGCTCATCGAGTACGCCCAGGTTGGCCCCGGCAACGACTATCTGCCGGCGCAATTGCGTCAGGCCGATATTCTGATGAACAACGGCAAAACCGCTGAAGCGCAAAGCAAACTGGCGGCGCAGCGTGACGAAGAGCCGGATTACGCGATCCAGTTGTACCTGATTGAAGCGGAAACCCTGTCGGCCAATAAACAGGACGACAAGGCCTGGAAAGTATTGCAGCAAGCGTTGCTGCAATACCCGGACGACCTGAATCTGCTCTACACCCGGGCGATGCTCGCGGAAAAACGCAATGATCTCGGGCAGATGGAAAAAGACCTGCGCCTGATCATCAAGCGTGATCCGGACAACGCCATGGCGCTGAATGCGCTGGGGTACACCCTCTCCGACCGCACGACCCGCTACGCTGAAGCGAAGACGCTGATCGAGCAGGCGCACCAGATCAATCCGGAAGACCCGGCCGTACTCGACAGCCTCGGCTGGGTGAATTACCGCTTGGGCAATCTGGACGACGCCGAGAAATATCTGCGTCAGGCGCTGGAGCGTTTCCCGGATCACGAAGTCGCCGCGCATCTGGGCGAAGTGTTGTGGGCCAAGGGCAACCAGCGTGAAGCCAAACAAATTTGGGGCAAGTTCCTCAAGGATCAGCCCGACAGCACCATTCTGCGCAGCACCATCAAGCGCCTGACCGGATCCGAGACTCTTTAACTCATGTTTTTGCGCCACGTTATTGTTTTCAGCTTCATCGCCCTCCTCGCTGGTTGCTCGGGTTTTGGTACTCGTGAATCGGTCGAGGGCCACGGCAGCCCGGCTCAATGGGCGGCGAACAAACAGCAACTGACCGGCCTCGACGGCTGGCAGATCGACGGCAAGATCGGCATCCGCGCACCGAAAGATTCCGGTAGCGGCACGCTGTTCTGGCTGCAACGTCAGGATTACTACGACATTCGACTGTCCGGCCCGTTGGGTCGTGGCGCTGCACGCCTGACCGGACGCCCGGGCAAGGTGTCGCTGGAAGTCGCCAATCAGGGTCGCTACGAATCGCAATCGCCGGAAGCCCTGCTCGAAGAGCAACTGGGCTGGAAGTTGCCGGTGTCGAATCTGGCCTGGTGGGTGCGTGGCCTGCCGGCTCCGGACACTAAAAGTCGCCTGAACCTGGACGCCGACAGCCGTCTGGCCAGCCTGGAACAGGACGGCTGGAAAGTTGAGTACACCGCGTACACCGAACAAAACGGTTACTGGTTGCCCGAGCGCATCAAGCTGCACGGCACCGACCTCGACGTCACGCTGGTGATCAAGACCTGGCAACCGCGCAAGTTGGGGCAATAACGCATGACCGCTGCACGTCTGACCCTGCCCTCGCCGGCCAAACTCAATCTGATGCTGCACATTCTTGGTCGCCGTGAAGACGGTTATCACGAGTTGCAGACGCTGTTTCAGTTTGTCGACTACGGCGATGAAATCACTTTTGCCGTGCGCGATGACGGCGTGATTCAGCTGCACACCGAATTTGCCGGCGTGCCGCATGACAGCAATCTGATCGTGCGAGCAGCCAAAATGCTTCAGCAACAATCGGGTTGTACGCTGGGTATCGACATCTGGATCGACAAAATTCTGCCCATGGGCGGCGGCATCGGTGGCGGCAGCTCGAACGCGGCGACCACCTTGCTCGGTCTGAATCACTTGTGGCAGCTGGGCTGGGATGAAGATCGCCTGGCGGCACTGGGTCTGACGCTTGGCGCCGACGTGCCGGTTTTCGTCCGTGGTCACGCGGCTTTTGCCGAGGGCGTGGGCGAGAAACTCACCCCGGTCGATCCCGAAGAACCGTGGTATCTGGTGCTCGTACCGCAAGTCTCTGTAAGTACGGCAGAAATTTTTTCCGATCCTTTGTTGACACGTAACACGCCGCCCATTAAAGTGCGCCCCGTTCCCGAGGGAAACAGTCGAAATGACTGCTTGCCGGTGGTTGCAAGGCGTTATCCAGAGGTACGTAACGCATTGGATTTGTTAGGTAAATTTACCGAAGCAAAGCTCACCGGAACTGGAAGTTGTGTGTTTGGGGGCTTCCCAAGCAAAGCTGAAGCTGATAAAGTCTCGGCCCTTCTGACAGAGACCCTTACAGGGTTTGTAGCGAAAGGAAGCAACGTTTCGATGTTGCATCGCAAGCTGCAAAGTCTGCTCTAAAGGAACCAAGTGCACGGCACTTGATGCAACAGATACAGGGGCGTCGCCAAGCGGTAAGGCAGCAGGTTTTGATCCTGCCATGCGTTGGTTCGAATCCAGCCGCCCCTGCCATTT